>JGI24132J36420_10001086_pt1 | contig 12564 bp, 9 predicted proteins | sample BarGraNGADG00212_3_FD_36420 | JGI IMG/M metagenome (IMG submission 36420) | reverse complement strand
CCTGATCGATCCCACCTTGGCGAAGGCCGCTGGCGGGGTCGTCGTGGCTAGTGCAGATCAGGGCCTCGCCCACGTGAAGTCTGGCGTCGTGCCCGCATTCTTTGCGTATCCCGCCGATCCCACGAAGCAGGCCATCGAGGTCTATGGGATCAACGACGGCATCTTTGGAAACGGCAAGTATGCGACAGCGGCGACCTCCCTGCTGAAGGCGAGTGCGACCGAGAAGATCGGTTCCCCGCAACTGAGCGGAATCATCCAAGGCGCCGCCACGACGCATACCATCACGTTCGAGAACGGTCGTGTCGCTGGCGGAATCGAGTCGGTCATTCCGCCAATGCTGTACCTGGTATTGCTGTACATCGTGATCATCTTGATGGGTAATCAGATGCTCTCCGCCACCGTCGAGGAGAAGGAGAACCGGGTCACCGAGATGATCCTCACCACGATCAAAGCAAAGACCCTCCTCGTGGGCAAGGTCATATCGCTCTTCGTGATCGGCTTTGTGCAGATGCTCGTGTTTGCCATCCCCATCGCAATCGGCTACATCTTCTTCCGCGCCAAACTCAACATCCCAAACGTCGACCTCTCCTCACTACAGTTCCAGGCGGGGCCGATGATCATCGGCGCCCTCCTGCTGATTGGCAGTTTTGCGCTGTTTACCGCGACGCTCGTGGCGATCGGCGCGGCGATGCCCACCGTGAAGGATGCCGCACCGTTCTTTACCGGCGTGGTGCTCACTCTCTTTGTCCCGATCTATGCGGTGTCGCTCATCGTGACGTCGCCGTCGGCGCCCATCGTGCAGGTGTTCACGTTCTTCCCCTACACGGCGCCTGTCACTTCCCTGGTGCGGAATGCATTGGGATCCCTGCCCCTGTGGACGGCGGTAGTCGACATCGTGGTTCTGTTCGGCCTTTCGGCGCTTGTCCTTCAGTTCGCCGTGGGGATCTTCAAGTACGGCTCGATCGAGTACGGCAAGAAGGTCTCTCTCAAGGGCGCGCTCGCGGCAAGGCGCAAGCACTAGCGCTAAACGGTCTGAAGGGTGCAACGTGCATGCGTACCCAGCCAGGAACATCGGCGGGGCGCGACGTGTTGCCCCCTCATGACCACTACACACGCCGACCTTTCATCCATTGCCGTCCACACGCTCAAAGGGGACGAGACAACCCTCGGGCAGTACGACGGCGACGTGAAGCTCATCGTCAACGTGGCGTCAAGGTGCGGGCTCGCGCCGCAATACGAGCAGCTCGAGGCGCTCCAACGCACATATGGCGACCGCGGCTTCACCGTGTTGGGGTTCCCCAGTAACGAATTTCTGCAGGAATTGGGCTCGGATGAGGCCATTCAGGAGTATTGCTCGACGACGTGGGGCGTCACCTTCCCGATGTTCGAGAAGGTCAGGGTCAATGGCAGACACCGCCATCTCCTGTATAAGGTGCTGACTTCTTTCCCGTACGCGGACGGCAAGGCCGGGCGCATCAAGTGGAACTTCGAAAAGTTCGTCGTGACGCCAGACGGAAAGGTCTCCCGCTTCGTGCCCACCGTCAAGCCGGATGACCCCACGATCATCGCGGCCATCGAGAGCGGGCTCGCCGCCTAGGACGCCTGAGGTCCCCACTGCTAGCGTGACGAGTGCTACAGCCGTAGCGCGGGCACTCGCAGCCTCGTCTCGTGAGCCCAGCATCCAAAGGAGTGGCTCATGAGCCGCAAGAACATGGGGATCCTCGGGGGCGTGCTCATAGCCGTCGCCGCTCTTCTCACCGGAAGTGGCCTCAACTTCGGAACCGAGTCGTTGAAGGACACGACATCGCTGGTCCTGTTCCTCGTTGGCCTCGGGGTGGCGATCCTGTTGATCCTTGGCAACCGCCTTTACGCCTCGTATTGCGCGATCGCCGCGACGACGATCGCCGTGATCATCGTCATTGACCTGCTCCGCGGGTCGGGTCTCGACCTGTCTGTCAAGCTCGTCGCGCTTGTCGTTGGCGTCGGTCTTGCACTGTTTTCCACGCTCGGAAGCAAGAAGTAGGCGCACTTTGCCGTGACTGGTGGACGACGGGGAGACTCGTCGTCCACCCGGCGTTTGGGGCGCTGAACCGCGCGCCCGGGACGCTTGAGGGCGCCGCCGCCGCGCCGACGCACTACCGTTAAGGCATGCCCTCCGAGAATTNCGCCGACGCTGACACGGCNGTCGAGACCCACCACGACATGACTTTTGCCGACCTCGGGCTGGGTGAGCCAGTCCTCAAGGCGCTGCGCGCCGCGGGTTATGAGACGCCTTCAGCCATCCAGGCGGCCACGATCCCCCACCTCCTTGCCGGCCGCGACGTCATCGGCATGGCGCAGACGGGCACCGGCAAGACCGCGGCGTTCGCTCTGCCGATTCTCGAACACCTCGACCGTGCTCAGAAGAACCCTCAAGCCCTCGTCCTCTTGCCCACGCGCGAGTTGGCCCTGCAGGTGTGCGAGTCCTTCGAGAAATACGCGGGTCACAGCGCAGGAGTACACGTGCTCCCGATCTATGGCGGGCAGGGCTACGGGCAGCAACTGTCGGCGTTGCGCCGCGGCGTCCACATCGTGGTCGGCACACCAGGCCGCATCATGGATCACCTCGAAAAGGGCACCCTCGACCTCTCCGAACTGAAGTACCTCGTGCTCGACGAGGCCGACGAGATGCTCAAGATGGGCTTCGCCGAGGACGTCGAGATCATCCTGGCCCAGACGCCCGACACCAAGCAGGTCGCCCTCTTCTCCGCCACGATGCCCCAGCAGATTCGCAGGCTGTCGGCGAAATACCTTCACGACGCTCAAGAGGTCACCGTCAAGGAGAAGACGACCACGTCGGAGAACCTCACGCAGCGTTACCTCGTGGTGTCCTATCCCCAGAAGGTCGACGCGCTGACCCGAATTCTCGAGGTCGAGAACTTCGAGGGCATGATCGTCTTCACGCGTACAAGGAACGAGACCGAGACGCTCGCGGAGAAGTTGCGCGCGCGCGGCTACGCTGCCGCAGCAATTAGCGGTGACGTTGTCCAGGCCCAGCGTGAGCGCACCATCAAGCAGCTCAAGGACGGCAAGCTCGACATTCTGGTCGCGACCGATGTTGCGGCTCGCGGACTCGACGTCGACCGCGTCAGCCACGTCGTCAACTTCGACATCCCGATCGACACCGAGTCTTACGTGCACCGGGTTGGCCGCACGGGCCGCGCGGGTCGCACCGGCGATGCCATCAGTTTCGTGACGCCGCGCGAGCGTCGCATGCTCACCTCGATCGAGCGCGCCACAAGGCAGCCACTCACGCAGATGTTCCTTCCAAGCGTCGACGACGTCAACGCGACACGTCTCGCGCGATTCGACGACCGCATCACGATGGCGCTCGCCCAGGCCGACCGCATCCAGGCGTTCCGCGACATCGTGGGCCACTACGTTGCCAATCACGACGTGCCCGAGGCCGACGTCGCCGCCGCGCTCGCCGTCGTCGCTCAGGGCGACACTCCCCTGCTGCTCGACCCCGCGGAGGAAGCTCGCGCCCCGCAGTTCGTACGCGAGGATCGCCCGCTTCACGGCGTGCGTCAAGACGGTCCCAAAGCCGAGAGGTACAGTCGCGATTCGGCGGGCCCCACCGCTACCTACCGCATCGCCGTGGGCAAGCGCCACAAGGTCGAACCCCGCCAGATCGTGGGCGCCATCGCGAACGAGGGCGGCCTGAGCCGTGGCGACTTCGGCGCCATCAAGATCCACCCGAACTTCTCGCTTGTCGACCTGCCCGCGAACCTGCCCGGCGACGTGCTGGGCAAGCTCTCACGCACCCGAATCAGCGGGGTGCTCATCGACATTCAGCTCGACGGCGGCGTGTCTTCCGCGGCCGACCAGCGCGGCCCGCGTTACGAACGCTCAGACCGTCGCGCGCGCACGGACTTCGCGCCCCGCAGCGACCGGCCCGACCGCAAGCCACGCCACCAGTAGGCCCGGTCGAGGACCCTCTGCGCACTTCAGGAGGGGCGTCGTCTGTAGGGGTGCCGTCTGCAGGGGCGTCGTCTGTAGGGGCGCCGCCCAGGAGAGCGGAGCAATCGGGGCGCTAGGCGCTGGCCGTCAACTGGGCTCCGCTCGACGCCCATTCGACGGCGCGCCCGGCGTTGCGAGACGCACGCGCATCGAGGACCCGCTGGTTCAGGCTTCCTCTGAACGCCAAGGTCAGGTCGCGCTGTTCGTGCTCGTACCGGCCGTCGACCAACACGTCGAGGTGGCTCAGGAGTTCTTGCTTGTCGGCACTCTCGACCATGAGTTCCTCCAAGGTGTATCCGGTCCAGCTCCAGATCGTCTTGGTGTCTCCAAACTCAGCGCGCATGCGCCTGACGACGCTCAGTGCGACCTGAGTGTTGAGGAACGGTTCGCCGCCTAAGAGCGACAACCCCGCTATGGACTCGTGCGCCAGGTCGGCCATGATGCGGTCCTCGAGCTCTCGAGTGAACGGCTTGCCCCTCTTGAAGCTCCATGCCGACTCGTTGAAGCAGTTGTCGCACTTGAAGAGGCAGCCGCTCACGTACAGGCTGCAGCGCACTCCCTCGCCGTCGGTAAATGAGAAGGGCTTGTAATCGGCCACGTAGCTGTGGCTCACCTTCTCGGCGACCCACAGGCGCGGAATGGGCGTGAGCGACATCGCCGCGACCCTCTAGTCGGTCGCGGAAAGCGGCACGCGAATGTCGTCCGCCATGTGCTTGACGCGGGCCGAGATCTCCGTGTGGCGCCCGTGCACCATCGGCCGCTGCTGAGGGTTGCCCAGGTAGCCGCAGGTGCGCTTGACGACGTCGCACGTGCGCGAGTCCTCGTTGCCGCATCCGGGGCACTTAAAGCCGCGCGCGGTGGGGTCGAAGTCGCCTGCGTAGCCACATTCGTAGCACCGGTCGATGGGCGTGTTGGTGCCCAAGTACCCGACGCGGTCGTACGAGTAGTCCCACACTGCCTCGAGCGCCTTGGGGTTCTGCTGGAGCACGGGGTACTCGCAATAGTGGATGAACCCGCCGGACGTGTGCTTGGCGTACTCAGCCTCGAAGTCGAGCTTCTCGAACGGCGTGGGGTTCTTGCGCACGTCGTAGTGGAAGCTGTTCGTGTAGTAGTCCTTGTCGGTAATGTCCTTGACCTCGCCGAAGCGCTCCTTGTCGAGCCTGCAGAAGCGGTCGGTGAGGCTCTCGGAGGGCGTCGAGTAGACGCTCACCCAGTAACCGGTCTCGTCCGTCCACTCCAGGGCGTGCGCCCGCAAGTTCTTCAAGACATCGACCGTGAGTTGTTTGGCCTCCGGGTTGGACTCCCACTCGCCGCCAAAGAAGGCGGTGGCTACCTCATACAGGCCGATGTAGCCGAGCGAGATGGTCGCCCTCCTGTTCTTGAAGAGCGTGTCGACGCTTTCGAGAGGCGAAAGCCTCCGCCCGAACGCGCCGTGGACGTACAGGATGGGGGCGTTGCCCGGAATGGCCTCGGTGCAACGGCCCGCTCGGTAGACGAGTGCATCGTGCACGATCGCGAGACGCTCCTCGAGCAGCGACCAGAACACTTCGGTGCTCCCCCGCGCCTCCAGTGCGATACGCGGCAGGTTCAGGGTGACGACGCCCAGGTTCATCCGACCCTCGACCACGTCGTTGCCGTCTTCGTCCTCCCAGCCTTGCAGGAACGAGCGGCAGCCCATGGGTGCCTTGAACGAGCCCGTGAGTTCGACGATCTTGTCGTAGTTCAACACGTCGGGGTACATGCGCTTGGTAGCGCATTCGACCGCGAGCGACTTGATGTCGTAGTTGGGGTCTCCCGGTGCGAGGTTCAGGCCGCGCTTCACCGTGAAGAGCAGTTTGGGGAAGATCGCCGTGCGACCCTCACTGCCCAGGCCCCTGATGCGAATGTTGAGAATCGCGCGCTGAATCTCGCGCTCGTACCAACCCGTGCCAAGGCCGAAGCCGACCGACGTGAAAGGGGTCTGGCCGTTCGACGTGAAGAGCGTGTTGATCTCGTACTCGAGGCTCTGCATCGCGTCGTAGATGTCCTTGCGGGTCTTCGACTTTGCGTATTCCTTGCGCCGCTCGGGGTCCGTCACCCACTCTTCGGCGTCGGCTGAGTGCTTGGCGAAGTTGAGGGCGGCGTAGGGCGACAGCAGCTCGTCGATGCGGTTGACGGTGCAACCGCCGTACTGGCTCGAAGAGACGTTCGCGATGATCTGCGAGATCTGCGCAGTGGCGGTCTGAATCGACTTGGGGGTCTCCACCTGGGCATTGCCGATGCGGAAGCCCCCGGCAAGCATGTTTTTGAAGTCAATGAGGCAGCAGTTCGTCATCGGCGCATAGGGGTGGTAATCGAGGTCGTGGTAGTGGATGTCGCCCTTTTGGTGGGCGTTCGCCACGTGCTCGGGAAGCAGCCGCAGGCCGATGGCCTTTCCCACCATGCCGGCCGTGAGGTCGCGTTGGGTGTTGAAGACGTCCGAGTCTTTGTTGGCATTCTCGTTGACGACGGCCTGGTCTTTGTCGAGCAGGCGGTTGATCGAGTGATTGAGGTCGGTCGACTTGCTGCGCGCAAAGTCGCGCTGCACTCGGTAGTCGATGTAGGCGCGGGCAACGTCGTATTCGCGCGCCTCGAGCAGCACGTGCTCGACAACTGACTGGATCTCGTAGATCTTGACCGACGCGGGGAAGCGCTCGGCAAGTTCCGCGTCGATCTGGTCGATGAGGCCGCGAATGGTGCGCACGTGCATCTCGTTGAGGTCGCCATGGACCGCAACGAACGCNTTGTGAACGGCGGCCCGGATGCGGTTGTCGTCAAAGTGAAGCGTGCGGCCGTCGCGCTTGACCACGTCGAGCGTGGTGCGAGCGGTGGCCTTCGGGGATTGGGCCGTGGGGTCGACTTCGGTGATGCTCATGGCTCTCCTCGAGTGGGGTCTCGGCCTCGGTGCGCCCGGGACTCAGGTCGCACACTAGGGGGCGTTAAACACTAGATGTAGTGCAAAGCGCGATCTCTCTACACTAGATGTGGGACCGACGCAGATGTGGGTCCTTGGTCCGTGGCGGCCGTCTCAGGAGGGAACGGAAGCCTCAGCGACACCATGGATACGCACCCCGAGCAGGGGGTCGAACATCGCGCCAGTGGCGCTCATCACTGCGTCTGCGCCCGCGTGGCGCAGGGTCGCGTAGTCCTGCTCCGTTCGCACGCCACCGACGCCAACGATGGCGAAATAGCGGTCGCCTCGGTCTCTCAGGGTGGCGAGGCGTTCGGTCATCTCAAGACCAGCCCACGCGATAGCGGCACCGCAGACGCCACCCACCTCACGTCCCTCGCCGGGCAGAGCTTGGCAGCCGTCGGCGCCGACGAGAGTGGCGGGAATGGTGTTCACTGCCGCGTAACCATCAACCAACGAACGCGTTGCGGCAACCAACTTCGCGAGGGGCGGGTCCTCCGCGAAATACGCCAACTTCAGCACGAGGGGTAGGTCGCCGATCGCGTTTCGAATCGCCTCGACAATCCTGACTACCGTCGGCGTGTCGAAACATAGGAGGTTGGCGCCCCCCTCATTCGGGCAACTGAGGTTGAGCTCAAGGACCTTCGCGCCCGTCTCGGCGACGAGAGTAGCCGCACGCACGTGATCCGCCACATAGGCCGCCATCGCGTCCGCGGGATGGCCATCGGAGCGTGTCCCTTGAAAAGATCCCACGAGCACCTGGCCGGGACCAGCAGAGTCAACCGCCTTGGCCATGTCGGGTTGCCACTCGTCTGGATCGCGAGATGGCACCCCNAAGGAGTTGGTGATGCTTTCGACGTGTCTGAAGTCGGAATCCGCCGTGACGGGGCGCGCGGCTCGCTCGATCGTCAANTCGCCGTTGACGTGCACCGCAAGGGTGTTCGGAAACGGGTGNGCACAATGCGCGCGGGTACGGACGGTCTTGTAGACGTTGACGTCAAAACCGTGGCTGAAGGCCGCGGCGCAATANGCGGCGTTCAGGAGTGGACCCGCCGGAATGCCAAAGGGGCGCGTNACGGGATGACCCAAGAAGTTCGACCGCGGCTGCTCGGCGCGCACAAAAGGCGAGGACGCGCGGAAGGCCCCAAAGGGGCCGAAGGCGTAGTTGTCCTCATACGTGCGCTGCGGGTCATAGAAGGGAATCATTGACATCGACGCTAGGCGCTTTGGTCGAGGTTGCTCCGGGACGCCGGTCCCCTACGAATGCGTCGCAACGGCCAAGTTGGGGATTTGCCAGGACCGATGCGCGAGGGTCTGACTCAGAACGGGGCTTAGTGGCCGCCTCTGCCAATGATCACGATGGCGGTCACGATGGCGCCAAGGACCACCCCGAAGCAAGCCAGCGCCAGCGCAATGCGAAGGCGCGGCCGCTGTCCGACGTCGTTCATGGAGCCGGGACCAGCAAGCGAGCGCACACCGACGGCGAATAGCGCGGGCAGTCCCGCGCCGACGATGAGACCGACGACCACGATCTTGCCGAGGGCGCCCCATTCGATAAAACCGGTCATTGCCGTGCCTACCTTTGCGCCATCGGTTCGGGGTGGTCCTCTGGCGCTTGCGACAGCAGCGTCGGGTCGTGATCGACGATGGACTCGCCTATCCTCGATGCCACGTCGGACGGCCCCTCCCACGCGTCGTTGACGTTGGAGTGGTTGACGGGCCGGAGCCTTGACCACCCATAGAGTGCACCCGCGGCTACAAGCAAGAAGGCGAAGACAACGTAGGGGCCAGCGAGGCGGTCGAGACCGTAGCACGCAGCGCCAACGGAGCCCGCTGCAGGCACGGTCACGAGCCACGCGGTGAACATGCGGCCCGCAACTGACCACCTGACATGAGCGCCCTTCTTGCCCACACCTGAGCCCAAGACGGAGCCGGTGGCCACGTGGGTTGTCGACAGGGAGTAGCCGAAGTGGCTCGAAAGCAGAATGACGGTCGCGGTCGAGGCGTCGGCGGCGATGCCCTGGCGCGTTTCGAGTTCCACGAGGCCCTTGCCGAGGGTACGAATCACGCGCCAACCGCCGGTATATGTGCCAAGGGCCATAGCCAGTGCGCAACTAATGATCACCCAGACCGGCACGGAGGAGTCTTGACCCACCGCTCCCCCTGCGATGAGGGCGAGAAGGATGATTCCCATCGACTTCTGGGCGTCATTGGTGCCGTGCGCGAGCGACACGAGAGAGGCTGAGCCGATTTGGCCCCACCGAAACATGCGGTCGTTCTCGGGTTGGGGAACGTCCTTGGTAGACCGGAACACCAAACGTGTGCCGACCGAGCTCACGATGATGGCTACTACCGGCGCGAGAAGCGCGGGAATGAGCACCTTGGCGACGAGCCCGTGCCACAGCACACCGTCGGTCCCCGACGCCGCCAGCACGGCTCCCACCATCCCTCCGACGAGCGCGTGGGACGAACTGGAAGGGATAGCCAATACCCACGTCACGAGGTTCCAGACGATTCCGCCGACCAGGCCGCCGAGCACCACGTCGAGCGTGATCACGCCGGAATCGACGATTCCCTTGGCTATCGTTGCGGCCACGGTGAGAGAGAGGAAGGCCCCCACCATGTTGAGAGCTGCGGAGAGGAGGACGGCCTGCCTGGGCTTGAGTGCACGGGTCGCGATGGACGTGGCCATAGCGTTCCCCGTGTCGTGAAAACCGTTGGTGAAGTCGAAGGCAAGCGCCGTCACCACGACAATGACGAGCAGCACTGGGTCAGTCACGTTCCCCATTGTGGACCATTGGGAGGGATGCGGTTAGGCACTGTGTCACGGGCGAACGGTCGAGGCGTCGGTCAACTGGCACCGATGGCGGCATCGGCACCGCCGAGGGGCCCCACCTTCTCCAGGTAGCAACGTCCGCAGAGCGACTCGTAGCTCACGGATTCGCAATCAATCGCGACTTGCGCGCCGTGGCTCACGAACTCGCCGCCGACGATGCGGGCGTTGAAGATCGCCTTGGATCCGCATCGACAAATGGTCTTGAGCTCCTCAATGGAGTGCGCGATCTCCATGAGTCGCAGCGAACCTGGGAAGGACCGGGTCATGAAGTCGCCCCGCAACCCATAGCAAAGCACAGGCACTCCGCGGGTGACGGCGACCATGAACGCCTCGTCAACCTGTGCAGGCGTGAGGAACTGGGCCTCGTCCACAAAGACCGCGTCGATCTGGTCGAGGGGCCGATGCGCCTCGAGCGCGTCAAGGAACGAGTCGTTGGGGCCCAACAGGATGTCGACACGCCTTTCGACCCCGATGCGCGATGAGACAAACTGGCCGGCCTTCGTGTCGATGCCTGGCTTGACGAGCACGGGGTGCTGATCACGCTCTTCGTAGTTGTACGCCGCGGTGAGAAGCAAGGCCGACTTCGATGAGTTCATTGCCCCATAACGGAAGTAGAGCTTCGCCATGTGTGCCCTTTCGTCCTGCGCGTGTCCGCGGGGTTCCTGGAAGCACACTACTGGCGACGTCGGTGTGCTGGTGCCCGTTGGCGGCCGCTCTTCGTTGTGAAGAATGTCCCATCCAGGCCCTAAGACCCCCCTGGAGGGTACGGTGCGTGGAGAGACTAAATGCGTCCCGGCAGTGGCGCCGGGACTTGTGCGTGGAGGTGGATCGTGGAGAAGTACGTCTATGACTTCAGCGAGGGAAACCGGGATCTCAAGGATCTCCTCGGTGGCAAGGGCGCGAACCTTGCGGAGATGACGAATATCGGGCTTCCAGTGCCCCCTGGATTCACCATTACGACCGACGCATGTCGCACGTACATGCAAACCACCATGCTGCCCCCTGAACTGCGCGTGCAGGTCACGATGGCGCTCCGGCGACTCGAGGACTCGCTCGGACGGCTGCTCGGCGACAGTAACGATCCCTTGCTCGTATCCGTGCGCTCGGGGGCGAAGTTCTCGATGCCAGGAATGATGGAGACCGTCCTCAACGTGGGACTCAACGACGCCTCGGTCGAGGGGCTGGCAGCCTTCGCTGGAGACGCCCGCTTCGCCTGGGACTCGTACCGCCGCCTCATCCAGATGTTCGGCAAGACCGTGCTCGACATTGATGGCGAACTGTTTAGCAGCGCGCTCGACGCGAAGAAGAAGGCGCGAGGCGTCGAGGCCGACACGGACCTTCCCGCCGATGACCTGCGCACCCTCGTGGACGAATTCAAGGCCATCGTGAAGAAGGAGTCCGGCAAGGACTTCCCGCAACAGCCGCGCGAGCAGCTCGACCTCGCGATCGAGGCGGTGTTCAATTCCTGGAACACGGATCGTGCTCGCCTGTACCGCCGGCGAGAGCGCATCTCGGACGATCTTGGTACCGCCGTCAACATCGTGGCGATGGTCTTCGGAAATCTGGGTGACGACTCGGGTACCGGGGTGTGCTTCACCAGGGACCCTTCGACCGGAATGGTCGGCGACTACGGCGACTACCTTCCGAATGCCCAGGGCGAGGACGTGGTGGCGGGTATCAGGAACACCCTGTCCCTGGCCGACTTCGAGAAGCTCGACAAGAAGGCTTTCGACGAGCTACGCCAAGCGATGCGCACGCTCGAGAGCCACTACCGCGACCTGTGCGACATCGAGTTCACTGTCGAGCGGGGCAAGTTGTGGATGCTGCAGACCCGGGTGGGCAAGCGCACCGCCGCCGCCGCATTCCGGATTGCCAATCAGTTCGTCGATGAGCACATCATCACCTTGGATGAGGCGCTCGAGCGGGTCACAGGCGAGCAGCTCAACAAGCTGATGTTCCCGCAGTTTGACCCTGCGGCCAAGCGTCACCTGTTGGCCACTGGAATGGCGGCCTCCCCCGGCGCGGCCGTGGGCGCGGCCGTCTTCTCCTCGGCTACCGCTCAAGAGTGGGCCGAAAAGGGCAAGGATGTGATCCTCGTCCGTCGTGAGACCAACCCCGACGACCTAGGCGGCATGATCGCCTCCGTGGGCGTGCTCACGTGCAGGGGTGGCAAGACGTCTCACGCGGCCGTGGTGGCTCGCGGCATGGGCACCACGTGCGTGGTCGGCGCCGAGGCGCTCGTCGTCGACGCGAAAGCCAGGACCGTCACCGTGGCCGGCCGGGTCATCACTGAGGGCGAGATCATCGCGATCGACGGCTCGACCGGTGAGGTATTCCTCGGCAGCGTTCCGGTGACGCCCTCCCCCGTGGTGCGCTATCTCGAAGAGGGACTCGACGTGGCGCTGTCCGAACTTGCGGAGGACGACGAAAACACGCGAGACCTTGTGGTGGCCGTGCATGAGATCTTGAGCCATGCCGATGCCGCGAGGGTGTTGGGCGTCTACGCAAACGCGGACACACCCGACGACGCGAAGCGAGCGCGCACGTGGGGCGGCGAAGGCATCGGCCTGTGCCGCACAGAACACATGTTCTTGGGAGAGCGGCGCGAGCTCATCGAACACGTGATCCTGGCTACTACGGACGACGAGAAGCAGGCGGCGTTCGACGCGCTCCTTCCTCTGCAACGGGCGGACTTCATCGGGATCCTCGAAGAGATGGACGGCCTGCCCGTCACCATCAGGCTCATCGACCCGCCGCTTCACGAGTTCCTGCCGGACCTGACAGAACTCTCCGTCAAGGT
>JGI24132J36420_10001085_pt1 | contig 12570 bp, 7 predicted proteins | sample BarGraNGADG00212_3_FD_36420 | JGI IMG/M metagenome (IMG submission 36420) | reverse complement strand
CCCTCTTTTTCCTCCTTCCCTAGCCGGAATACTATCTCTTCCTTTCCCTTCAATCAACTATTCGCCTTCAAAGCGGGTGCAAAGATACAAATTGATTCTTTTCATGCAATAAAAGAGATCAAAAAATTAATATTTTATTTTTAAATATTCCCGTAAACTCTCAACCCCTAAGAACTATTCGTCTCATAATTCATTCATCTTGAAATATTTAAATGCCATTCAATCTTTCAAATACTCAGAATATGGATCTGCTCTTACCACGATTTGACTGATAATTATTAAGGTCAACCGAAACCTTTAATACCTGCTCATGGCTTATACTGCTCTCAACAAAATGCAACGAATAGATAAGGCTGATATTAACTTTCTTATCCGCCAAAAGATTCAGAATAATATCGGATCTGTTATAGGTATTGGCACGGTAAACCGGATCACCCCAATAAAGTAAATTGTCATGATCATTATAGAAATGCATGATTCCCCGGCCCTTATAGAAAGTGTTATATAATCCAAATATCCTGTATTCAATTTTTGAATTTATCAGCAGCCCATTTTGTTTTATCCACCCTGCCTGAAATTCCCGGGACCTTTCCAGCCCAGCTACCCAGCCAGCATCAGTTTCAAGCTTTGAAAATATAGTTTTCCCCGCCAGATCCACTCCAACCGATGTAAGTAAAAGAATATTATCATGCAGCGGTTCATGCACAACAGGATCCATTCTGCTTGCATAGTGATACATGTAACCAAAATGCTGACCATACAGAATACCTTGTCTGATTCTTCCTGAAAACCCAATAAAAAAGGCTTCCCGCACACCTGCAGCCTGACGGCCTGTCCAATCAAGCCATAAATTAATATAGTTTTGACCTTTTGCCATTTCCCAGAAAATCCCATTAATATTCGGCCTATAATATGAGATGGAATCCTGAAAAAATATGCGCGGGTACTTTTCTATCGCATAATTACGCGGAAAAGCCCCCATAATAAATCTGTATGGCTTTCTGTTTAGCTCGTAATAAGCTGTCGGATAATAATAATCTACTGCATTTACACTTCCAAATTCGTGAACTAAACTTAAACCCAGATTAACCCTGTGAACAGAGTCCCATCCTAAACCCACTTCCGGTGCGAGTATCAGACCCGACATGGTTTGCGGAGTCTGAAAAGTGGTTTTGTTAAACTCAGTATTGTCGAAGAAAGAGAAGAAATTCAGCTTCCAGTACCTCTCCTGAGAAATGGCTTCAGATGTAATTAAAAGAAAAATGATCAATGACAGGCCTGATGTCCTCAATGTGAATAGATCTCTTTTTGTGAGCATATTAATTAATAGTTTCTTTAAATTCTAAAAAACTGAAAATCATTCTGATTCGCTAAGTTATGATCAACATCTATTTTAAGATCAAATAATCATTCTGATATAGTGACAATTAAATGAATTTCCTTATTTTAGCAATTTATAACCGCCATGTCAAATATAGTTATAATACCTACATTTAAAGAGAAAGAAAACATTGAAGCTATAATAAAATCTATTTCTTCTCTTCAAAATCCTTTCGACATTCTTATCGTTGATGACAAATCCCCGGACGGAACAGCGGATATTGTTAAAAGTCTCCAAACATCATTCCCAAATGTGCACCTGATTGAAAGAGCCGGTAAACTGGGATTAGGAACAGCTTATATTACAGGTTTTAAATGGGCTATTAAAAAGGGGTATGATTTTATATATGAAATGGATGCAGATTTTTCACATGATCCGCGCGATCTGGTCAGGCTTTATAAAGTTTGTCATGATGACGGAGCTGATGTTGCCATAGGTTCCAGATATATCAGCGGTGTAAATGTGGTCAACTGGCCCCTTTCCCGTGTTCTTATGTCGTACTCTGCCTCCATTTATGTAAGAATTATAACCGGAATGAAGATAATGGATACCACTGCCGGATTTAAATGTTACCGGAAAGAAGTCCTTGAAAACATACTGTCAAATCATATTAAATCAGTTGGATATGGTTTTCAGATTGAAATGAAGTTTATAGCCTGGAAGATGGGCTATAAGATTGTTGAAGTACCTATAATCTTTACCGATAGAAAGTTAGGAGCATCCAAAATGACAGGTGGAATATTTAATGAAGCGCTTTGGGGGGTGCTCAGGATGAAGATAAGGAGCATGTTTATTAAATTTAAGAAGAATTGAGGATACCTTATATTATATAGGAAGAGGTTAAGAAGTTAGAAGGTTAGCAGGCTAGGAAGTTAGAAAGTTAGTAGGTTAGAAGGTTAAAGGTTGGGTAAAAGAGATGAGCACTATATTAATAAGGAATGCATCCATAATAAATGAAGGAAAGAATTTCAGGGGTGATCTGCTCATTAAAGATGAGATCATTTCTTCTATCGGATCACCTGGTCAGATTAAAGTTCCGTCAGGAGCTAAAGTAATTGAGGCAGAAGGGTTGTTACTCATGCCCGGAGTAATTGACGACCAGGTTCATTTCCGGGACCCCGGACTTACTTATAAAGGTGACATTTTTACCGAATCGAGGGCAGCCGCTGCAGGAGGTGTAACCTCTTTCATGGATATGCCTAACACTAATCCCCAGACGGTTACAATTGATGCGCTTAATGAAAAATACAAGACAGGCTCTGAAAAATCCCTTATAAACTATTCTTTTTATATTGGTGCTACAAACACCAATATAAGTGAGGTGATGAAAGCCGATCCTTCATCGGTATGCGGGATAAAGCTCTTCATGGGATCATCGACAGGCAATATGCTTGTTGATAATGAAAATGCTTTGAGAGAGCTTTTTAGCAAAGCTGTAATACCAATAACAGCCCATTGTGAAGATGAACCAACAATTAGAAAAAACATTGAGATTTACCGACTGAAATATGGTGATGATGTCCCGGTTAAAATGCATCCGCTCATCCGGAGCAGGGAAGCCTGTTTTCTTTCTTCATCATTTGCCGTTAAGCTGGCAAAAGAATTTAATACACGACTTCATATTCTTCATCTCTCAACAGCTGATGAGATGAAATTATTCAGCTCTGAGCCGCCTCTCGAACAAAAGAGGATCACAGCGGAAGTTTGTGTTCATCACCTCTGGTTTGATGATTCTTCATACGATGAACTTGGAAATCTTATCAAATGGAACCCGGCAATTAAGACAAGATTTGACAGGGAAGCACTGATAGCCGGTGTGAATAACAACCTTGTCGATATTATTGCGACCGATCATGCACCTCATACGATTGAAGAAAAGAAAAACAGCTATTTCAAGGCGCCTTCGGGAGGCCCTCTTGTTCAACATTCGCTTGTTGCAATGCTTGAGTTATGGCATAGTAGAATTTTTAGTCTTGAAAAATTAGTTGAAAAAATGTGCCATAATCCTGCCATTCTATTTAATATAAAGGAAAGAGGTTTTATCAGGGAAGGATATAAAGCTGATTTATGTCTTGTCGATCCTGATAATTCATGGAGAGTGACAAAAGACAATATTCTTTATAAATGCGGATGGTCACCTTTTGAAGGGACAACTTTTAAATCAAAAGTGGTTCAGACGATTGTAAACGGAACCATTGTTTATGATAACGGTGAAATAAATGAAAATTACCGGGGTCAAAGATTAGTCTTTAATCGATGATCAGAGAAAATATCAATTTTAAGCTATTCTGTTATTGCATGAGAGCGATTGCTTCGTCGCTTCGCTACGCTCTCACAACGAAACGAACAGTGCTCCTGGTTTTCTGTTCCAGAAGGATTTCCCGACCGGTGGTGATCCTTACAATTGAATCAGTAGTATAGTGCCGTATCGAAAGCATCTCCACATTCTCGTTATAAATAGCTGCAAATTCTGTTTCCAGGTCTGATATCAAAGAATCCACTTTTATCCTTTCATCATCAATGCAAACGTCTATACTTACGGCGCTGGCTTCAACAAGATTAACTTTAATTCCATGCAACATAAAAGAGTGAAATATTCTGCCCAGATTCTCTCCCATAACGAATGAAAAATCTTTTGGTAGAATTGAAATTAGTATCTGGTTCTCCTTCTTAATATATATTGGGAAAGCTTTCTTCAGAGTAGCGCCAGCCTTAATGACAGTTCCCTTTTCCTCAGGGAAAAGAAAAGATTTTACAAGAAGGGGAATATTTTTGTTTTGAAGAGGTTTAATTGTTTTGGGATGAATGACTTTCGCTCCTGAAAAAGTCATCTCAACAGCTTCTCTGTAAGAAATCTCCTCAAGCTTCTGAGCATCTGGAAGCCATTTCGGATCAGCATTAAGAAGTCCGTGTACATCTTTCCAGACTGTAACACTTTCAGCATCAAGTATATTGGCCAAGATAGCTGCAGTATAGTCGGAGCCTTCTCTTCCCAGTGTAGTTGTATGACCGGAGACAGTTCCTCCAATAAAACCTTGTGTTACAAATACGTTGGCTCTGTTAAAATTAAAAACGGTTTTTACCCTTGCCGTGCTTTCGTTCCACAATATATTAGCGTCCCTGTACCTGTTGTCGGTGACAAGGTTGCCCCTGATATCGATCCATTCTGCTTTTAATCCTGATTTTTTAAGGTATTCAGCAACTATAATTGTTGACCAAACCTCACCATAAGAAACAACCTGGTCATATTCAAAATCGTACTCCGATTTTTTAGTTTTCAATAAATACTCTTTCAGAATGGAAATTGATGTATCAATTTTATCTTTAGCAGAATTACCTCCACTAAAGAGCTCATTTACAACGGAAATATGGTTCTTAAATACATCGGCAAGAAAAATTTTGTACTCATTGTCATCATCGAGCCATGCTTTTAGAACTTTTTCAAGGGCGTTGGTTGTTTTGCCGAATGCAGAAACAACGACGATAAGATTATCTGTTTCCTTCGAAACAATTTTTGCAAGATTCTTTATTCCTTCAGCATCCTTTACTGATGCACCGCCAAACTTGAAAACCTTCATAAAACAGAATTTGCGGTAAAATTAGAATTTACATTCATAAAACAATTCATGAATCATAACAAAGCAAATAAAACAATGAATTAATTAATGAGTATCAGGGGTCATTCGTATCGTAATGCCTCAACCGGATTCCTGGTAGCCGCTCTCCAGCTTTGCCAGCTTACTGTGAGCAGCGCAATACCTAAAGCCAGCAAACCGGCCAGAGCAAAAATCCACCAACTCAACTCAGTCCTGTAGGCAAAACTTTCAAGCCATCTTCTCATTCCGTACCAGGCAAGAGGGAAAGCTATTACAAAAGCTATTGCCATCCATAAAACAAAGTCCTTGTTGAGCATCGACAGGATATCAGTTACTCTGGCACCATTAATCTTACGAATGCCAATCTCTTTAGTTCGTGACCGGCTGCTTTGAAAAGATACGGCAAATAAGCCTATCATCGATAAAAAGAGGCTGATGAAGCAGCAGGACCCTATCAACCAGATGTAGTTCCTGTTTTCGCGATGAAGCCATTCGAACCTTTCTCCAATGGTTTCCATGTTTACCGGATAATCGGGAATTAATTGTCCCCAGATCTGTGTGATTATTTCTTTAGCCTGAACAACTCTGTTTTCTGCCGCTTTCACCATCAGATGGCTTCCGCTGGTGTCATAAGAGATAAATCCGGGTTCCACAATTTTCTTTAAGCTCGAATAATTAAAATCTTTCACAATTCCTGTCACTATCTTATTCTCCATGCCCGGTAATCCTTTCCCTAATAAATTCTGATCAGAAAATAACCTGGCCAATGTTTCATTAATAAGACACTTGGTCTTATCGGCTGCAGGATTACCTGAAAAGTCTTCTCCTTTAATGAGTTCAATTCCCAGCGTCGAAAGAAAATTTTCATCACCTGAAAACCCTGCAGGTGTGTATTGCTTATTCACACCATCTTCTTCATATTTCAACAATAATAAAAAATGTTCAAGTACAGGGGAAGCTCCGGTAATAGAGACCTGATCAATTGATGGATTCTTCAAGAGCTCTTCTTTGAATACTGAAGTCTTCTTTTGAAGCGAACCGGGTATCTTTATTTCAATTACATGTTTATCCAGTCCTATTGGTTTGTTTGTGACATAATTGATTTGTTTAAGGATGACCATCGAACAGATAATCAGAACAATGGAACTTGCCAGCTGAAAAATATTGAAGGCAGGCAACCGGAAACGCTTACCTGTAAGCTGAACAGTAGATTTTAAAATATTAATATTTACATTGGAACGGATTCGATATAAAGCAAAAAAGAATGTAATCAGCAAAAGGAGTACAACCACCCCACATAAGATCAGGATTTGTTTAATCTGGAGAACAAATCCGGGAGTAATATCCGCAGCTGTCAGCATATTGAAAAAGGGTGCTGCCCATAGCATCAGGAACCAGCTTAAAACAAAAGAGATGCCTATGATAATCAGGTTCTCAGTCATAAAGTTCAGTATAATACCGGATTTAGAACTTCCATTGATCATTCGAACCACATACTCTTTGTTTTTTTCGAGCAAAATGTTGTTAATCAGGCCCAGGTAATTAAACGAAGCTATTCCAATTATCATTAATGCTATTACTAAAGCAATCCATAAGTCTCTTTTATCACGACTGGCTTCCACTGCCCATCCTCGCGAAGTATCAAAATAAGCATCCCGGAAAGGCACAAGGTAATATTGTCCGGGAGTACCAGTATTAATAACAGGAATGACGGTTTTGCTGGCTTCAAATAATCTTTCAAGTTCCTTGGGATCAGCATCCCTGGTCAATCTAAGGTAACAGCGGCCATCCTGCTCTTTTATAAGACGAACCATATCGAAACTGATTTGGGATTTTTCGACCGGTTTCCGGAATATTCCGGTGATCACCATTTTTTCCTCGTTATTGCGATTGACCAACGTAATGATCTGACCAACAGCATCAGCAGTTCCGAAATATTTCTTTGCCAGTTCTTCTGAAATAACAAGATCGTTCCCTGTTGTTAATACTGTTTTTGGATTATTGGTAAGAAGGTTGTATGTGAAAAATTCAAAAAAAGTTTTTGAAGCAGCAATGATTTTAGTCTGGTCAATAAAGGTTTCATTGTGTACAACTATTTTCAGGGCGGCTGCACTACTTATGCGACAAAAGTCTTCTACCTGCGCAAAATTAGCTTTCATAAATTCTGCTGAACCATAACGGCAATAATACATTTTGGCGCCTTTGATCCAGGGGTCGTCGCAATTTAACGCATATATCCTGTCTTTCGATGTCTGAAAAGCATCGGTATTCAGCTCGCGGCTTATAAACATGGCAATCAGGTTTACACATGCCATTCCTATTGTCAGGCTAATTATAATGATTCCTGAGTTAAGCTTTTGCTTTACTATGTTCCGGAAGATGATGTTTAGTTTTATCATGAAAGGAATAGATAAAATTAATTTCTAATTGCCAAATGATTACTCATATCTCAATGCTTCGACCGGGTTCCTTGTCGCTGCCCTCCAGCTTTGCCAGCTTACTGTCAGCAGAGCGATACTCAAAGCCAGCAAACCAGCCAGAGCAAAAATCCACCAACTTAATTCAGTTTTATACGCGAAGTTTTCTAGCCATTTGTGCATCGCGTAGTATGCAATGGGTGTTGCAATAATGAAAGCAATTACAACCCACCTCACATAATCCTGGTTCAGCAAAACCAATATTTCTGATACTCTGGCGCCGCTCACTTTACGGATACCGATCTCTTTTATCCTCCGTTGCATGCTGAACAGAGCCAGTGCAAATATCCCCATTGAAGAGAGAATAATGGAAATAAGAGCAAACATTGATAATACGCGTGCCTGTGCATACTCTCCGGCGTAGACTTTTCTGTATGAATCTGTTATAAATTTATATTGAAAAGGAAACTCAGGATATATTTTTTGCCAGACAGAAGCTATAGTCATAACCGCTTTGCTGCGTTGTTCAGGATCTATGCATATAATGAAACAATAATTGAACATTTTCCGCGGTGTTATGGCCAGCGGTTTCTCCTCATTATGGAGGTTAGTATAATGGAAATCAGGCACAACACCGACAATCACACCATCAGGGAAAAGATCTGGCAAAAAGAAATTAAGTTTGAAGCGTTTTCCTATTGCATCTTCCGGGTTACTTATTCCAAGAAGCCGGAGAGCACTTTGATTCAGTATATATTTATCAAGGTAGCCACCTGTTTTTTTCTCAAGCTCAGAAATTTTGTCAGGATCAGCATTTTTATCATTTCGCAGGGTGCTCAATTCCACAGCATCCTTTTCCCACTGTTGTGATGAGGTAAATCCAAAATCAGTTGTCCCGGCCAGAGCATGTATCCCCATTAAAGGGAAAAAATTGGAATCGACAGTAAAGATATTGATCAGCTGCCCTTCTTTAATATCAATTCCCTCCATCTCAAATTCAGAACCGTCAAGGATATCTCCACCGGGTTCTTCAAAGACAGCTGTCATGTTACTTATTGAAGAATTCCTGAGCAGTTCTTCTTTAAATACCTGGTATCGTTGCACCGCCTCCCATGGATTATCAGCAATCACAACCATATTTGCATTTTGAGATGCCGGGTGCTTGTTTCCTATAAAATTCATCTGACGATTCAGTACCAGGGTGCTGGTAATTGCTATTATTGCCAATGCAAACTGAACAACAATTGGGAACCTGTAAATGCCTATTTTAGCCGCATTTACATTCATCTCAGTAACAGTTTTCGATGTAAATAGAGGGTAAATGGCCAGGAGGGTTACAATCAGGGTGAATCCAGACCCAATCAGTACGATATCATCTACCCTGTTATTCTGAAAAACTGAGATTTTTAAAAATCCACTTAACTTTATTGCTATAAATAATCCTGCAATTATTGAAACACATGAAAGGAACAAAGATTCGAGGGTGATCTCTCCTGCCAGATCTTTTTTTGAGGCACCGTTTATCAGTTTTACCTTCATCGATTTCAGAGCGGCAATAAACTTTACACGGCTCAGGTTTAAAAAATTGAGAAAAGCAACGAACAATATTATTAATACACTGCTTATCAGCAGGATAATGGAACGGATATCTCCATTTTTTTCAATCTCCCTTGTTTTATGACTAAATAGATGAATATCGCTGAGGCGTTGCAGGTAAAGAATAGGTGGCGGATTATTTGATTTATTCTCATTTTCCCATTTCTGCTGAATAGTATTTCGCAGAAAATCAATATCGGTTCCCTTTGCTAACTGGAAATAGGTATACGCCCATGTGGTCAGATCACTTTCAGTTGAATAAGAAGTCAGCAATTCAGCATGAAAATGTGAATTTTCAGGAAAGTCCTCCATCACCCCTTCGATAACCATCAGACGGGGCTCATTCTCCTGTTGATGCAGGATTGATAATTCCTTCCCCACCACATCTATGCTTCCGAAATATTTCATAGCCAGGCTCCGGCATATAAAAGCCCTGCCTGGTTGTGATAATGAGGTGGATGGATCCCCGGATAACACCTTAAAATCGAAAACACTGAAAAAGGAACTGTCAGTCAAAAATGCATTTTGAGAATAAAACCTCTGGTCTCCAATTTTAATGATAGCCTGCCGGTACGGAACGAGCCTTGTCATATTTTCAATTGCCGGAAATTCTTTCATCAGTTGACCAGGCCAGTTGCCTGCTACGCGGGCCGGATGCACAGATACGGCTCCCCGGTTGCTATCAGTGGTTACGCGATATATCTGATCTGCTTTTGAATGGAAACGGTCATAGCTAAACTCCTTGACACAGAACAGGTAAATAACAAGAGTGCAGGCTAATGCAGTACTTAAACCTACGAGGTTTATTAAAACCCATATCCAATCCTTTTTCAGGTTTCGGAATATTTTTATTCTATTCAGCATTCCCTCCCATCATTTTTTACCGGTTCTTTGATCGCTCGAAATAAGTCCGTCAGCCAGCCTGACTATTCTGCTCCCATATTTTGCAAACTCGTTATTATGTGTCACTTGTATAATGGTAATGCCCTCACTGTTCAGCTGCTTCAGCAGTTCCATAATCTGTTTCCCCTGTTCAGAATGAAGGTTTCCCGTAGGTTCATCGGCGAGTAACAGTTTCGGTTTACCAACAACGGCACGTGCAATGCCAACGAGTTGCTGCTGACCGCCTGATAACTGAGCAGGGAACAGGTCTTTTTTTGCAACGATATTGAACCTGTCGAGCATATCAGCTACCATGCCTTTACGGACACTGCTCTTTACACCTTTATATATAAGAGGAGTTTCGATGTTTTCATAAACGGTCATTTCATCAATAAGGTGAAATGCCTGGAAGATGAATCCCACATAATTCCTGTGAAATTCAACCTTGCTTTTTTCGTTGATCTCATTTACAGATTTGTCGAGGAAAATATATTCCCCTTCACTGGGTTCATCGAGCATACCTATAATATTAAGGAGTGTTGATTTCCCTGCACCGCTGGGCCCCATAATGGTTATAAATTCACCCTCCTGTATTTCTATATCGATATCTTTCAGGACAAATGTTCTCTGGAATTTTGAATCGTAATACTTGTAAATGTGTTTTAAGCTTATCATATTATTTCATTTTATGTTTTACATCTACTTCAGTTTAGTTTTACTCTCTTTTAGTCTACGTCATTTGTTTCTACTCCGGCAAAATCTCCCCCAAATGGGGGAGAAACCCAAAGGGAGAGGGGGTAGTTTATTCGTATCGGAGAGCTTCGATCGGATTCCTTGTTGCCGCCCTCCAGCTCTGCCAGCTGACCGTGAGCAACGCAATCCCTAAAGCCAGTAAGCCGGCCAAAGCAAAGATCCACCAGCTCAGATTAGTTCTGTAAGAATAACCTTCCAGCCAGTTATGCATTATTAACCAGGCAACAGGGGCTGAAATCACAAAGGCAATGGCGACCCATTTAATAAATTCCTTGTTCAGCATTACTAATATTTCCCATATCCGGGCACCGTTGATTTTCCGTATGCCGATTTCTTTTGTTCGCTTTTCGGCAAGAAAAGTTGCCAGACCAAACAATCCTAAACAACTGATAATGATCGCTAAAACTGTAAAGAAACCAGCCATCTGTCCAACCCGTTCTTCTTCTCTGAATTTTAAGTCATACTCCTGGTCAATAAATTTAAAATCGAAAGGTGCTGAAGGTATAACCTTGTTAAAAACATCTTCAATTTTCGGAATTGCAGCAGTGGCGCTTACAGTTGGATTGATCCGGATAAACAGCCAGCTTAAATCGTTTTCAGTCAGAAAAATAATCGAAGGCCGGGCTGGTTCAAAAGGAGATCCCTTTATCATATCTTTGAAAACACCTAAAATGGTAAACTTATTGGTTTGAAGTTCAGGAAACTGCCTGGCTGAGGTCAGGGTCTCTCCAACCGGATTTTCCAGATCCATCAGCTTCAATGCCGATTCGTTTATCAAAACACATGACAGATCACTCTTAAACTCTCTTGAAAAATCTCTTCCATCAGTAAATTGCAATCCAAGGGTCTTTCCATATTCATATGAGACGAAGATTGTATTAAATGAAGGATTAAAAGAAGGGTCTCTGCCCTTCCATTCAAAACCGCCGTTATTACCCAATGTATTTGTAACAGGATAGTTTGAAACTGCTATATCTTCGACCACTCCTGTTCTGATAAGCTCGGTTCTCAGCAAAGAGTATTTCCCTCTGAATTCAGGTGAGCCCGGGCGAAGGGTTATCAATCCTTCCTGGGAATAACCAACTGGCCGATCCCTGGCAAACTGTATCTGTTTGTTAACTATTAAAGTACAGATGATCAATGATATGGAAACTGCAAATTGAAAAACTACAAGTATTTTCCTCGGAAGTGCTGTAAAGCTATCAGTCAGGCTCCCTCCTCTTATTGCTTTAACAGGATCGAAAGATGATAAATAGAAGGCTGGATACCCACCGGCCAGCACAGCCGTAATAATAATGATAGCAAGGCATAATAGCCAGTAGAACAGATTACCCCACGGGAAAAATAACTCCTTGCCTGTCGCTTCACCAAACCAGGGGAGCACCAGATATACAATGACAGATGCAAGTGCAAAAGCAAATATTGTTATCAGAAGGGACTCTCCCAAAAATTTCCTCACCAGTTGACTGCGACCGGAGCCAATAGCTTTGCGAATGCCAATCTCTTTAGCATACCTGTCGGATCTGGAAGTTGAAAGGTTAATGAAATTAATGCATGCCAGCAGCAACACGAAAAACCCGATAAGTCCATACATCCACACATATTTCATTCGTTCGCTGGTAACCTGTACTCCATTTTCAAATTGAGAATATAAATGCCATTTGCTCATTGGATGAAGGAAAACCTCAGGTTTAGAATTAACTGAGTAAGGTTTCATCACGTCCTTAATTCCAGCTGATACCTGCTCAAAATCAGCCCCCGCATGAAGCTGGACATAAATCTGCATATTGTAATTATTCCAGCTGTCAAGTGTCAACCAACCGGAAATATTCCTGTTAAGCGGGGCAAAAAATGATGCTTCGCTGAATTCAGAGTTAGATGGCAGGTCCTTGTAAACTCCTGTTACCTTCAAGTCCCAGTTTGCATCCATTTTCACAAACTGGTT
>JGI24132J36420_10001083_pt1 | contig 12616 bp, 13 predicted proteins | sample BarGraNGADG00212_3_FD_36420 | JGI IMG/M metagenome (IMG submission 36420) | reverse complement strand
GCGATAAGCTTGAAGCCGGAATCATGCGCTCGCAGGCGGACCGGTGATGGAGGCGGTTGTGGGGAGAATGCTGGGGTGTGGCACTGATCCGCACAATTCGCGTTCTATCCCTCGATTTTTCTCTTAACCGATGACCCATGAATCGCAATCTTCATTAACTATCCAAACAAATTGTCTATATATCCGGGAGGCAAAACTGATGCAAATTGATGAACAATTATTTGAATTCACTGATGAATTAGGTCCTGAAAAGATAATTCATTTATATGAACCGCGAACAAGGATGAAAGCGATCGTTGTTGTGGATAATACCGCGGCAGGTCCTGCTATCGGAGGCATCAGGATGGCTCCCGATGTTACTTTTAATGAAGTACGAAGGCTTGCCCGCGCCATGACATATAAGAATATCATGGCTGGACTTCCCCATGGCGGCGGGAAATCAGGTATTATTGCTGACCCGAGAACCGTGAATAAGGAGGAGGTCATAAGGACATTCGCACGAGCAATAAAAAATCTCCTTGAATATATTCCCGGACCAGATATGGGGACTGATGAATCAAGCATGGCTTATGTTTATGACGAAACTTCGCGTGCTGTTGGCCTTCCCAGGGAACTTGGCGGTATCCCTCTTGATGAAATAGGAGTGACCGGATACGGTGTGGCACAATGCGTTGATGTGGCAAAGGATTATATCAATCTTGAACTGGATGGAGCGCGTCTTGTTATTGAAGGATTTGGCAATGTAGGGAAACCTGCTGCCAGGTTTCTGGCAGAGAAGGGTGTAATTCTGATCGGAGCAAGTGATTCTAAAGGCACGATATTTAATTCCAAAGGACTGGATGTCGAGGAATTGATAAGAGTCAAGGGATCAACGGGTTCTGTGACAGATTATAAAGGCGGGGAGGTTTTAAAAACAACAGACCTTTTGCTGATAAATACTGACATCCTCATCCCTGCGGCAAGACCTGATGTGATAAGTGATGCAAATGCGGATGTAGTGGATGCAAAATTGATAATCGAAGGAGCAAATATCCCGATTACTGAAAGTGCAGAAAAAGCGCTTCATGACAGGGGGATCCTTGTGGTTCCTGATTTTGTGGCAAACGCGGGTGGTGTCATTACTGCTTCGGTTGAATACCATGGAGGTACAGAAACATTAGCCCTTGACAAGACAAAAAATACCATCAGGAGAAACACAAAGGAGATCCTTGATAAGGTATATAGCGATAAAACATATCCAAGAGAGACAGCCGTCTCAATCGCAAGACAACGGGTCTTGCGTGCAATGAAATACAGGAAATGAATATAATGTTAGCCTCAATATTTGAACCGGCTTCAATAGCAGTTGTGGGCGCCTCCAACAATGAAACAAAATGGGGCGGCATGATACTTAAGAATATACTGAGCGGATACAAGGGGGCAGTATATCCTGTTAATCCTAATGAAAAAGACGTGCAGGGTTTGACTTCATATTCTTCTGTTCTTGATATTCCGGCTGATGTGGAAATGGCTATTCTGGCAATTCCAGCCACACTGGTACTTGGGGTGGTGGATGATTGCGGAAAAAAAGGAGTAAAAGGACTCGTGGTATTGACAGCTGGTTTTAGCGAGACAGGAAAAAGTGGGGGAGATCTTGAAAAACAGCTTGTATCACTTGTAAGAAAATATGGGATGCGAATGATAGGACCAAACACCCTTGGCATTGTAAATGAGCCTTTTAATCTTAATGCAAGCGTTATAGGTAAGCTTCCAAAACCTGGACATATCTCTTTTATCACACAGAGTGGAACACTTGGGCTTGCGATAGCTGATTGGACGATCGATATGGGTATTGGGATGTGTAAAATAGTAAGCACAGGGAACAAGGCAGATACGGATGACGTGGACCTTATAAAGTATCTGGATAATGATCCTTCGACGGGTGTTATAGCGATGTATATTGAAGGAATAACGCGGGGAAGGCTGTTCCTTGAGACGGCGCGGCGGATAAAGAAGCCAATTATCGCCATAAAGACCGGACGATCAAAAAGGGGTCAAAAAGCGGTTTTTTCACACACCGGTTCAATAGCAGGTTCGGATGAAATATATTCAGCCGCTTTCAAGCAGGCTGGTATCCTCAGGGTTGACACAATCAATGAAGTTTTCGATGCATCCCTTGCTTTTACATGCCAACCGCTTCCCAGAGGTAATAACGTTGCAATTCTCTCAAATGGGGGCGGCGCATCGATCGTTGCTGCTGATGAGTGCGAACGGCTTGGATTGAACATAGTTGATCTTACACAGGAGACAAGGGATAAAATAAAGGCGGTAATTCCTGAATATGCATCAAGTTCAAATCCTGTCGATACCGCAGGAACCGTTTCGTTTAAAATATTTTCAGAGACGATAAAAGCGCTTCTTCGCGACCCCAATGTGGATGCTCTTATTGTAATTTACGTGCATACCCAGTTGTCAAATGCAATACCTCCTGCTGAGGCAGTTGTGGAAATAAAACTAAAATGCGAAAAACCAGTGATAGCATGCTGGATGGGCGGCGCCGGAACGGAACAGGGCGTGGATATCCTGAAAAGCGGATGTCTGCCCAATTACTCGGTTCCGGAAAGAGCGGTTAAAGCGCTGGCAGCTCTTGTGAAACACAGGGATTTCCTGAAAACTACAAAGACGGATGATGTTATGCCTGAAAACCTGGGGGGATGAGATGAGTTTCATTCTTACAGAGCATGAAGCAAAAAAGCTTCTTGCAAAATATGGGATAGCCGTTACAAAAGAGAGCATTGCGCAAAATCCGGATGAAGCTTATGCGATCGCATCACAGATAGGAACGCCAGTGGCAATGAAAATATCATCTCCTGATATTTCACATAAAAGCGATGTGGGTGGTGTGGAACTCAATATCGTTGCAGGCGAGGCAAAAGCGACTTATGATATGATTATGTCACGGATAAAGAAAGCCGTTCCTGATGCGAGGATCGAAGGCATCCTCGTCCAGCAGATGGCGCCGCCCGGTCATGAGATGATCGTGGGTCTAAAGAAGGATGCACAGTTCGGTCATGCCCTGATGTTCGGTCTTGGCGGCATTTTCGTGGAAGTGTATAAGGATGTTTCATTCAGGGTCGCACCGATTGGAATAAAAGAAGCGCTGGATATGATATCAGAGATCAAGGGATATCCAATTCTAAAAGGCATTCGTGGAAGGAAGCCTGCAGATATTGATGCTATTGCCCGCGTGCTTGTTTCGGTGTCTGAGATGGCGCAAAAAGAGAATATTATTGAGCTTGATATCAATCCCCTGATCGCTGGAGAAACCGGAGCAATAGCGGTGGATGCCAGGGCGATGATAGAGGGAACTAAACCTATTTATTTCTAAAACCCATATTATCCACAAATGCCTACNATATGTGAAAAGATATTATCCCGCGCATCCGGAAAACCCGCGTTTGCAGACGATTTTGTAATAGCGAATATAGATTATGCAATGGCACATGACGGGACAAGTGTGCTTGCCACAAAAGCATTCAAGGAGATGGGAGCAAAGAAAGTATGGGATCCTGAACGGATAATTATTCCTTTTGACCATATTGCNCCGGCGAATAACGAAAATGCCGCAAAGCTCCAGAAAAGCATAAGGCAATGGATAAAAGAGCAGGGGATCACGAATTTCTTTGATGTGGGGGAAGGGATTTGTCATCAGGTTTTGCCCGAACAGGGATTTGCCATGCCGGGAAAACTCATAATAGGTGCCGATTCACACTCCTGCACTTATGGCGCTTTCGGGGCATTTGCCACTGGTGTGGGTGCAACTGACATGGCTGAGATATTTGCAACCGGGAAACTATGGCTTCGAGTTCCGCAAACTATCAGGATAAACGTGGACGGGAAACTTGCAAAAGGGGTGTCAGCAAAAGACATGACACTTTTTATAATTAAGAATGTAGGAGCAGATGGTGCAAATTATAAAGCGATCGAATACTACGGAAAGACCATAAGTGATCTATCAATACCCCAACGCATGACACTTTGCAACATGTCCATAGAAATGGGGGCAAAAACAGGCATCTTACCCCCGGATGAGAAGACCTTCAAATACTTGGAAGGAATAGCTCGTGATAGATATACACCCATATATGCAGATGAAGACGCGAAATATTGTAAAGAATTCAACTTTGATGTGCAAGATCTTGAACCCCAGATCGCAATTCCTCATGAAGTCGATAATGTAACAGGTGTGGGAACGGTGGCAGGAACGCCACTTGATCAGGTTTTCATAGGCTCATGCACGAATGGAAGGTTTGAAGACCTTGAAATCGTCGCGAAGATCCTTGATGGGAAAAAGGTCAAAGTAAGAACTATTGTGCTTCCTGCATCGCGTTTTGTGCTCTTAAAGGCAACTGAATCAGGAATTATTTCAACTCTTTTAAGATCGGGTGTCATAATCGCACCCCCCGGCTGCGGCCCTTGCCTTGGCGCACATATGGGGGTGATCTGTGAAGGGGAGACATGCCTTTCCACATCCAACCGCAATTTCAAGGGCAGGATGGGAGCAGGAGGATTAATATATCTATCTTCCCCGGAAACAGCTGCAGCGAGTGCATTAAAGGGTGTAATAGCTGACCCGAGAGGACTATATTGAATGTTTTATCGTTATTTGACGATGTAGGGTTCGTTAATTTTATATCCCATCAAATCAATAACTCGTCCTAACATGAATGAAAAAGCAGAAATTGCTTCGACAAATGTACCTCCTGATTCTGGTATTAATCCTCAGAGTAAGAATGGTTCTTATCAGGACTTAAGGAATAAATTGGCTGAAAAAATGGCAGGTGAGATTACACTTTCAGATAATCCCGGAGAGACGCTAAAGAAATGGCGTGCAAGTTTTGAAATATCGCAAACTGACCTGGCTTCGTTTCTCAAAGTCTCACCTTCCGTGATCAGCGATTATGAAAGCGGAAGAAGAAAATCCCCTGGCATATTCATCGTCAGTAAGATCGTCGAAGCGATCCTTGAAATGGATGTAGGGCGCGGTGGTGCGAAGATTCGCTCATATGAAGGAATGCTTCGAGGAGGATTCAGCGCTGATGCCATTTATGATATTCATGAATACCTCTCCCCATTGTCAATTGAAGAGCTAATAAAACTCATAAACGGAGAAGTGGTCTACAGACCGCCAGCGGAATTCATAAAACCATTATATGGTTATACGGTTGTGGACAGCCTGAGGGCGATCCTCCAACTATCATACAATGAATTCCAGAAATTATATGGGTGGAGCTCTGAAAGAGCTATGATATATACCCAGGTTTCAACGGGAAGATCACCCATGGTAGCCCTGAGAGTCACGAATTTAAAACCCGCTCTCATTGTGATTCATGGACTTACAGCACAGCAAGTAGATAAGATAGCGGTAAAGATAGCAGAGATAGAACATGTCCCCCTTGTTGCAACGGTCATGCCAATATCGGATCTGATCAGGGCACTCCAGTCGCACGATCTTAAACATTAATATTTTATTATAAACAAAAAAATGAGGTACAATAGATGAGTGTTGGAATTGTTTCATATGGCGCTTATATACCCAGATACAGGATACGGGTTGAAGAAATAGCAAAAGTTTGGGGTGCAAACCCAAATAGCATAATCGACGGGCTAATGGTTTATGAAAAATCAGTGCCCGATCTTGACGAAGATACAATAACGATCGCAGTGGAAGCTGCACGCCATGCCATTAATCGCGCTGGCATAGATCCACAGGAAATTGGAGCACTTTACACAGGTTCGGAAAGTCATCCCTATGCAGTTAAACCTTCAAGCACAGTAGTTGCTGAAGCTGTCGGAGCTACACCCAACCTTACCGTAGCAGATTTTGAGTTTGCCTGTAAAGCAGGGACAGCCGCCATCCAGACATGTATGGGTCTGGTAGAAGCCGGAATGATAAAACTTGGAGTGGCAATAGGCGCTGATGTTGCACAGGGCGCGCCGGGAGATGCCCTGGAATATACAGCCGCAGCAGGGGGAGTTGCTTATGTCATAGGAAAGAATAATCTTGTGGCGAACATCGAATCCACATATTCATTCACTACAGATACACCAGACTTCTGGAGAAGGGAAGGAATGCCTTATCCAGAACATGGCGGTAGGTTTACAGGAGAACCGGGATATTTTAAACATGTTACATCTGCAGCCCAGGGTCTTTTGAAAAAAATGGGGACTAAACCTTCAGATTACAATTATGCAATATTTCACCAACCAAATGGGAAATTTCCCACACGAGCAGCCAAAATGCTGGGTTTTAATAGCGAACAGATAAAACCGGGTCTTGTTGTTACGCGTCTGGGGAATACATATTCAGGTTCGTGCATGATGGGACTTGCCGCAACCCTTGATATTGCAAAAGCCGGCGACAGGATCTTTATGACATCATTTGGTTCTGGCGCAGGAAGCGATTCTTTTAGCTTTACCGTGACTGACAGGATTGAGGAAATACGCAATGGCGCACCAAGTGTTGAAAAATTAATGGCAAATCCTATATACATCGACTATGCGACCTATGCAAGACACAAGAATAAGATTAAATTATGAGGTGAAAAAATGAGAGATGTTGCTATCATTGGAGTCGGATGTACGGAATTCGGCGAATTATGGGATAAATCATTCAGGGAGCTTTTCGTGGAAGCAGGAGTAAGCGCAATAGAGGATGCTAATGTCCAGGGTGGGAAAATAGATGCCCTGTATGTTGGAAATATGAGTGGAGGGCGGTTCATAGAGCAGGAACATCTTGGCGCGCTCATTGCGGATTATTCGGGGCTTGCAAGCCTTCATATCCCCTCAACGCGCGTGGAAGCCGCCTGTGCCTCAGGCGGGCTTGCACTGCGACAGGGAATTATTGCAGTGGCTTCCGGTTATCATGATATTGTAATTGCGGGTGGTGCTGAAAAAATGACGGATGTGGGCGTTGAGACCACAACTGATGCCCTTGCAGCAGCATCCGACAGGGAATGGGAAGGTATAATGGGCGCCACGTTCCCGGGTCTGTATGCCATGATCGCAAGGCTTCATATGCATAAATACGGGACAACGCAGGAACAACTGGCAGCTGTTGCGGTAAAGAACCATCACAATGGGACTATGAATCCAAAAGCCCAGTTCCAGAATGAGATCACTATCGACACTGTAATTAATTCAGTGATGGTCGCAGATCCATTACGTGTTTTTGACTGCTCCCCGATATCTGATGGCGCATCAGCTGTGGTAATTGCTCCTGCTGATATCGCCAAAAAATATACGGATACACCCATATATGTAAAAGCGTCTACACAAGCAAGTGGAACTATTTCGCTTCATGACAGACCCGATATTACCACGATCGATGCAACAATTGCGGCAGCGAACAGGGCTTATAAGATGGCAAAGGTAACTGCGAAGGATATTAATTTTGCAGAAGTCCACGATTGTTTTACAATAGCTGAAATATGCGCGATAGAAGACCTTGGATTTGTAAAGAAAGGCGAAGGTGGAAAAGCTGCCGAATCTGGTCTGACCGCAATAGGAGGAAAGATCCCTGTAAATCCGTCAGGAGGATTAAAAGCATGCGGTCATCCTGTTGGAGCAACAGGCGTAAAACAGGCTGTTGAAATGGTACTCCAGCTTCGCGGTGAGGCAGGAAAAAGACAAATTGATGGCGCAAATATCGGTCTTACGCACAATGTAGGCGGCTCAGGCGGCACTGCTGTTGTCCATATTTTCGGGAGGGATAAGTAATATGTCTGTCCCACGATTCTGGAGAAGACTCAAGAATATTTATAATCTCATCGGAACACACTGTAATAAATGCGGTAGCTATTTGTATCCACCCAGGAACATGTGCCCCAAATGCAGAAGGAATGGCATGACTACGCCTTTTAAATTCAAGGGTTTTGGTGAAGTGGTTACATATACGATCGTACATACAGGCGCTAAGGATTACACTAAACTCACACCTTATATACTCGCCATAATAAAACTTGAAGAGGGGCCAAGACTAACCTCCCAGGTAATATGCGATCATTCACAGATCCGCATTGGCATGAAGGTAAAAGCAGCATTCAGGAAGCTTGGAGAAGAAAGCGAAAAGGGAATGATATATTATGGGACAAAATTTGTCCCGATGGAAGATTAAGGGGAATGGAATGGAAACCTGATGCTTTAAATGAACTCGAAAAAGTGCCTGAACATGTCCGAAGCATGGCAAAAATGGGCATCGAAACGGCTGTCGAAAAGAAGGGGAAGAACATAGTTACTATTGAGGATGTCAATGAAGCTGCTTCGCAATTCAGGGCAATAATGGGAAAAGGAGATAAAGAAGAGAAAACTACAAAGATCGCGGTTGTGCGCTGCGATATCGTAAGCGAAACATGTCCTGGTGTTGCATGTTTCAAAGCATTCAACAAACGAAAGGTGCATTTTGAACAATATGGCAAGGATGCTGAAATAATCGGATTCTTCACATGCGGTGGATGCCCAGGCAGGAGGATTTTCAGGCTTGTAGACAGCCTCATGAAACATAATGTAGATGTAATTCACCTGAGTTCATGTATGATGCTTGAAAAAAGCTATGCGAAGTGTCCGCATATTGAAGAGATAAAGCAGATGATTCATAACAAAGGTGTGAAACTGGTGGAGGGNACTCACCACTAACATAACTTTTATGCCATCAAAGACTATTATATGCATTGGANGTTTGGAAAGCTTTATTGCTGTTCGTAATTATACGAATAAATAAGAGGGCATAATGACAATAACAAAAGACATGACAATAGAGGACGTGGTAAACCAGTATCCAGAGAGTATGATGGTATTTATGAAGCATGGTCTTCATTGCGTTGGGTGTCACGTTTCTGCATTTGAAAGCATCGAAGAGGGTGCAATGGCGCATGGTATTAACGTTGATGCGCTGGTAGCTGACCTGAATAAAGTAATCTTGTCGAGAAAGACAAAGTCTTAACTCATAAAATAACTCTAGTGCCAGCTTTTCCAGCAAGCGCCAAAAGAGCCTTATCAAGGCTTGAGATGATCGCGGTCTTGCCACCTGATCTTACGAATTTAACAGCAGCAATCATTTTTGGTTCCATACTCCCCTTTCCAAAATGCCCTTCCTTCAGATATCGGTCCACTTCTGGAACTGTTATTTCATGAAGATCAACCTGGGTGTTCTTTCCGTAATTCAATGCTGCGTTTTCAACATCCGTAAGGATCAATAAAATATCTGCACCGATATCCGATGCCAGCATGCTTCCTGTCAGGTCTTTATCCACGACAGCCTCAACCCCGACAAGCAAATCGTTTTTTTCAACTACAGGGATACCCCCTCCACCTGCCGCAATGACTAATACTCCATGGGAAATTAGTTTCTTGATCGCGCTTTCTTCAATGATCTTAAAAGGCATCGGCGAAGGGACTACCCGTCGATATCCTTTTTTATCATGAACCATTTTCATGCCATTTGCCATCATTGTCTTCGCTTTTTCTTCTGGAAAATAAAGGCCTATCGGCTTTGTGGGATTCTCGAATGAACAACATGATGCATCTACTTTAACCTGAGTTAAAACCGTAACAACCTCTTTATTGATCCCGATCTCCGTTAACATATTCTTGAGCGACCGTTGCAGCAAATATCCAAGCATGCCCTGCGTCTGAGCTCCGCAAATATCCAGTGACTGAGGATGCACAAGTCCGCATTCTTCCTGCATAGCGAGGATATTGCCGATCTGGGGGCCGTTTCCATGTGTCAAAACAACATCATTGCCCTGTCTGACTATTTGTGCGATCTCCCTGCAGGTTTCATCGATCTTTTCCTGCTGTTCTTTGGGATTTCCTCGTTCAGGATTCAAGATTGCATTTCCACCTATCGCTATTACTACGAGGCTCATTCTTTCAGTTTAATTGATAACCTGGTCTTTTTTTTATTGTTTGTTCCTTTCATGCCAGTATTTTCAGCTTTTTTCCACAGGTCATTAAAATGTTCCACATATGAATCAAATATTCCCTCCTTGCTGTTCATGAATTCCAGTGTCGGACAAGCTCTTCGTCTTTTATTAAATAAATAAAGTGTCACCCTCATCATAGTTCCATCTATGATCGTCATAGCGCACGTTGGATAAGTATCGTAAAATCTTATTTCAACATTTGGCTTAAATTCATCTTTTATGTTCGCTATGAACTCTTTTTCAAGATTATACAGTCGATTTATTTGACCCTTGAGATTTTCATTATTTTCATCCCTTTCCCGATATGCGACATGTGGTGAGTTGGGATCCAGGATCAAGATCTGCAAAGTACATCCATTCTCCACTAAGGACTTAAGCCGTGTCCATTCATCGCTGTCGGGATAGAAATAATAATTTAGCGTTACGCCCAGCAATTTAATGTTTTTTGTGGCAAGATCCAGTATATCTGAACTTCCTCCTTTTTTATACACATTTACAAGTCCGGATTTCAAGACTGATTCACTTATTGATTTTGCCTTTTCACAATGTTGGGTTATCATGGCCATGAAGTTGGTTCTCACAAACTCTTCAATAAGATCCATCATATTCCTGCGTAAGAAGTATTCATAAAATAATATTGCAAAACCAATGATTATCAATGCAATCCCAATTTCTTTGAACACATCCTCCCTGATAATGGAGATCAAGTCATTGCCGGGTGATACAAGTATGGTGATGATTGCACCTGAGATAAGAATAAATAAAGAGAGTAGAATCATCTTATAAAATAAAACCAGTTTTAATAATTTCTCTGCTATTTGCGCCATGATCTCACTTCACCCATTTTATTATAATAATTATCAAGCAACAACGTATTTTAAACTTTGTATGCTTGTTCAAATCAAATTTTCTTATTACCAAAAAATAGATTATAGACGTTTGACTTTGATTTCTGAACCAGAATCTATAGAACGCCTTTTGTGCTTGGAATGCCAGAACCTGTGACCTTTGCAGATCTTTTTAACGCTATCCCGAAAGCCTTGAAAAGGGCTTCTGCCTTGTGGTGGTCATTCTCTCCTGTTACATCAAGGTGTGCATTAATTCCGGCATTAGCTATCAGGGACTCAAAAAAATGCTGCACATTCTGGGAAGTAAGCCCACCTATATTCGGGTTTGCGAATTTTGCATTGAAAACAAGGAAACTCCGTCCACTGATATCGACTGCTGCCAATGCAAGCGCCTCGTCCATGGGAACGCTGGCATCTGCAAAACGCTCAATGCCTTTTTTATCTCCAAGAGCCTTTACAATGGCGCTACCAAGTGTAATGCCTACATCTTCAACCGTGTGGTGGTCATCAACAGTGAGGTCGCCGTGGGCTTTTATCATGAGGTCAAAGGAACCGTGTTTTGCAAAAGAATTTAGCATATGGTCAAAAAACGCTATACCAGTATTGATATCAGAATTTCCTGAACCGTCAAGATTAATCTTCAGTTCGATGTCGGTCTCATTCGTTTTTCTCGATAACTTGGATTCCCTCATAGAGGGATTATATTAATTGAGCGTAATATAAAGTTATTGTAACATTATATTATATCGGTAAATGTTAAGTAGTTTTCAGATAATCTAATATTAATATATTTAAATATTAGACATGACAAAAGTACATGCGTTAGAAGACTCCAAAATAAACCATTTGAAATTGCTGACGATCGTGGTGTCAGTATTCCTTATAGGCTATTTTCTGGAAAAAACAATAGACGGATCAACTGATCTTCAAGTGCCACCTGTTAAGTATTTAGAAATTACTGCACAGCTTTTGACTGTTTTCGTTTCTCTTTCTATCTTCTCGATAACATGGATCGCATCAGATAGGAACATAGACAATCATTCACTCTTCCTGGGATTTACATTCCTCATTGTCGGGTTCTTGAATCTATTCCATATATTTTCCAATCCAACCATGCCCGCATTCTTCACACCCAACTCTGATAATAAAGCAGCATTTTTCTTAATAGAATCAAGGACATTTTTAGCCTTATTATTTCTTGCAAGTGTGTATATTCATAAAAACTCCTCTCCAAAATGGATCAATAAATTTGTGTTGATGTCATTTTCACTTGCTTTATCTGTAATTTCTATATCCTTCGTAATCCTTTATAACAACTACCTGTTCACATCATATGACTTTTCCGGTTTTGCCGTAACATCCGGTTTCTATTTCTTCATTATCACTGTAATTATTTCATCAAGCTACCTTTATGCCAGGAGATCAAAAGAAACCGGAGAAAGAGATCTTATCTTTCTAATATACGGCATTGTTATAATTATCTTCAGCAATCTTATCTATTTCTCTTTTAATTATTCAGGAAATTTTCTTATGGTCACGGGGTATTATTTTATATATTTTGGATTATATAAATCAGCTGTGGAATTACCATATGAAAAGCTGGCTCTGGCTGAGGAAAGGCTTCATAGGGCAGCTGAAGAGAAATACGGTAATTTGATGGATAATGTAAATGATGCCCTAATAACAACAGACCTTGAAAACAGGATCATGGGGTGGAATAAAGCTGCTGAGAAATTATTCGGATGGACAGCGTCTGAGGCATCAGGAAAGATATTTTCATCATTATTAGTTCCTGATAACTCTATT
>JGI24132J36420_10001079_pt1 | contig 12632 bp, 10 predicted proteins | sample BarGraNGADG00212_3_FD_36420 | JGI IMG/M metagenome (IMG submission 36420) | reverse complement strand
CTTGCTCAGTGAGTACGGGATGGTGCACGTTCCCGTAGCGTCGGCCGACGAACTGAAGCTGACGAATCCGGTCGTGGCATTGATCATCGTCACGGTCAGCGATGAACAGACGGTGGTGCTCGGCTTCGCCCCGAGCGAGTAGGTCATCCCTGTCGTGGGTATGTCGTTCGTTCCGACGTTGACAGATGGGCCGAAGAACCTGTGTGGGACCGAAGTCGACTTGTCGGTTGCCACCGGGTTGACCGTGAGCGTGACGGTGTTCGTCCCCGATGACGTGCCGGCGGCGTTCTTCACGTAGTACGTGAACGTGTAGACGCCGACGGTGTTGCCGACGGGTGCGTAGAGGAGGCTTGACGACCCTGAACCCGTGAGGGCGCCCGGGGCGGACCAGCCAACCGGGGAAGCGGTCGGACCGCCGGTGACGAACACCGTGCTTGTCGCGACGTTGCCCGTCAGGCTCAGGATGTTCAGGTTTGTCGCGGTGGTCGTCGCGCTGGCGTTCAAGAGGATCACGATGTCAGCCGAGCTCGGCGGCGTGGCGGTTTGCAGCAAGATGTTCACGGTGGCCTCGTTGGAGGTGAGGCCCGCAGCGTCCGTCACGGTGTAGGTGAAGGAATCGCTCGCGCCGGCCGAGGTGGCCAGCGCGACGTACGTGACCGTCGTGCCGGAGATACCGGTGATGGTTCCGACGGTCGGAGACGACACGATCGTGATGTGTGACGTGCCACCGAAGGTACCGAGATCGTTGGCGCCGACATTGATCGGCGACGCGACGCCCTTGTAGATCGACGGGTTATCAGTGTTGGCGTACGGCGTGATGGAGATGACCACCGTCGCAGGGTCCGACACACGTCCGGCAGCGTCCCGCAGCTNGTAGGTGAACTGGGTGACCCCGGACATGGACATGCCAGCGGGTGGTGGTGTGTAGGTCAGCATCCCCATCTGCGCCCCGGACGGGATGATGGTTGCGGTGCCCATGGACGGCGTCGTCAGCATGATGACGGGGTTCGAGGTGACCGCGCCGATGACATCGTTGGCCATGATCTCGTAGGTACCCGTCGGGCCGCCCGTGACCACCGGGATCGGGTGGCTTGGTTGGACGTGAGGCCCGCAGCGTCCGTCACGGTGTAGGTGAAGGAATCGCTCGTGCCGGCCGCCGGCGCGGCGTACGCGGTGTAGGTGACCTTCGTGCCGGGGGTGGGCGTGATGGTTCCGGCGGTCGGAGACGACACGATCGTGATGTGTGACGTGCCACCGAAGCTACCGAGATCGTTGGCGCCGACATCGATCACCGACGTCTGACCCTTGTAGATCGACGCGGCATCATCGTTGGCGTCCGGCGTGATGGAGATGACGACCGTCGCGGGATCCGACAGACGTCCGGCGGCGTCCCTCAGCTGGTAGGTGAACTGGGTGACCCCGGACATGCCAGGGGGTGGTGTGTAGGTCAGCATGCCCATCTGCGCCCCGGACGTGATGATGGTTGCGGTGCCCATGGACGGGGTCGTCAGCATGATGACGGGGTTCGAGGTGACCGCGCCGATGACATCGTTGGCCATGATCTCGTAGGTACCCGTCGGGCCGCCCGTGACCACCGGGATCGCGTCGTCATAGGCGATCGGATTCGCGATGAGGTTCCAGCTGGCGTCGGCATTCGGATCCATCAGCGCGGTCGTGCGGTACGTGCACACGGTCCCGCCGCACTGATCCTTGTTCGTCGGCTTCCAGGTCACGACGACCACAATGCGGAACATCTTTACGCCACTGCCGGGAGCGTTGGTGCATGGCTGGTCGCCCGGCAGGGGTGACGCAAGCCTGAAGCACTGCCCGATCAACGTCGTCACGGTGTAGACCGTCGTGGCGTTCGTGTTGCTGCTCGCCAGGGTCACGGTCTTCCGGTTCGGCACCGTCGCCGGGTCCGGAGTGGCACCGTTCGGATCCCACACGGCGGCGGCCGGGTCCGAGAGCATGGTCATCCCGGAGATGTCATTCAGGTCCGCCGCGGCCCAGAATGCACTGACGGTGGTGTTCGATCGGCCGGTGACCAGGACAGGAGTACCGGCAGCGTTCTTGAGCTGCGGTGAGATCGACCGGACGGTCTCCATGCTCTGCATCGCCACGGCGTTCGCCGACTGGTCCCGCTGCAGTTTGCCGCTCGTCTGGACACCCTTGACGAAGAACACCAGGACCGCCGTCGCCACAACGCCCAGGAGGAAGAGCGCGACCACGACCTCGATCAGCGTGAACCCGCCGTCCGGTGACGGTCGGTGATCCGCGCGAGCGGAAGACGGTCGGGACATGAGCCCTCCAGGGTTCATGGGGACGAGGCACGCGGACGCTACCCGAAACTGGCGGGTACCCGCTCCTGCGCTATCGGCACCGGACGGTTCCGGCTTGAGGGCGGTCGCGGTGATCTCGCGGGCCGCCGGTCAGGCGGTGTGACGACGGGAGGGAGAGGCTTGTGGCCCCTCCCTCCCGTCGTGCTCGTGAAAGCCGTCAGACATGAGACGGCGATCAGGATCAGGTGCAGGCGATCGTGCCGAGAGGCTGGAGCCCGCCCTTGATGCTGTCGTAGACCCAGGTCTGCGAGGCCCTGGTCGCGTCTAACGCGCTTCCCTCGAGGCAGTAGCCACCCGCGGTAACCGCTGCGGATGGCGAAACCGAAACTACGGAGTTCCCGTTCGTCAGCTGGAAGGTGACCGGCACCGTTGCGCCGATGCTCGCGAGGGATGAGGCGTCGGTGGTGACGGGGTAGTAGCTCTGCAAGTCGGTGTAGACCGTCTCGAGGTTGTTCGCGACGGTGCGCAGGTCGGACTTGAGCGAGGCGTCGACGGCCTTCTTGCGCTGGTTCAGGAACACCGGGATCGCGATCGCCGCGAGGATGCCGATGATGATGATGACGACGAGAAGTTCGATCAGGGTGAAGCCCTTGTCCTTCTCGTCCATGGACTTGCGAACGCGAGCGATCATGCTCGTCCTCATTTCAGCGTCGTTGTCAGGTGCAGTGAGCCGTCCCCAACGTGCTGGGTCCGGTGGTACATCGAGAACATCGGGTGAGCATCCGCGGATCTTGAGGGCTCACGCGGAACTTCTTTGGCAGATTCACCCGAATGCGCTGGCTTCACTCGGACGGCCCACGCAACGTAGGCTCCCGGGCCGATCGAAGGGATCACGGCAGGGTGGAGGTGCTGGCCCCTGCGCAGGTAGTCACCGTGCTGTCCTGGAGGCCGCCGGCAGTGCTGTCGTACACCCAGGCATGGGTGGGCTGGACTCCCGCCGCCCTGGTACCCACGAGGCAGTAGGTGTCCGGGGTGCGATAGACGGCGACGCTGGTTCCCGGCGAGACCTTGACGTCGCCGGACAGGTCGCTCGCTAGCGTCGGGTAGCTCGACTTGTCGACCTTGACGGTCTCGAGGCCGATCGCGACGGTGCGCAGGTCGCTCTTGATGGTCGCATCCACGGCCTTACGCCGCTGGTTCAGGAACACCGGGATCGCGATCGCCGCCAGCATCCCGATGATGAGGATCACAACGAGCAGCTCGACCAGCGTGAATCCTGACTCCCGCGCAGGGGCGGTCTTTCGGGGGGACCTGGCGTGCATGCGTCGGGCCATTTCGGTCGTCTTGTAGGGCACGGGACAGCCGCTCAGTTGATGAGGTTGAAGATGGAGAAGATCGGCATGTAGAGCGCAACGATCATGGCGCCGATCACTGTGCCGAGCACTGCGATCATCAGTGGCTCGATCAGTGCGGTCAATGCGTCCGTCGTCGCCTCGACCTCTTGGTCGTAGAACTCGGCGATCTTCTCGAGCATCACGTCAAGCGCGCCGGTGTCCTCACCTACTGCCATCATCTGGACAACCATCGGAGGGAAGACCCGGTGCTGAGACAACGGGCCGGTGAGCGACTGCCCGCTCCGTACGGACTCTTGCACGGCCCGCGCGGCGCGTTCGATGACGATGTTGCCGCTCGTCTCGCCGACGATGTCGAGCGCCTGCAGGATCGGTACACCTGACCGGAGCATCGTGCCGAAGTTGCGGGTGAAGCGCGCCACCGCGATCTTCCGAAAGAGGTTGCCGAATACCGGCATCTTCAACTTGATCGGGTCGAGCCGCTCACGCACCGCGCGATCGTTCTTGTGCCTTGACCACCAACCGACGAACGCGATGACCCCGATGATCAAGGGCAGTGCGGTCCACTTCATCACTGCCGACAGGAAGACCAGCACCCTGGTCGGCGCGGGTAGCTCCCCGCCGAGAGATGCGAACATGGCGGTGAACACCGGCACGATGAAGATGAGCATTCCGACCACCGCGATGATCGCGATGCAGAACACCACGACCGGGTACGTCATCGCGGACTTGACCTTGCCGCGCAGCTTGACCTCGGCCTCGAAGTTGTCTGCGACGGACACCAGCACGGTGTCCAGGAAGCCGCCGACCTCGCCCGCCTTGATCATGTTGATCATCAGCGGCGGGAAGACCAGGGGGTGCTTCGTCAGCGACTGAGAGAACGACGAGCCGGTCTCCACGTCGCTGCGCACCTGGCTCAGCACCTTGCCCAGCGTCTTGTTCTCGGTCTGCTCCGCCAGGATGTTGAGGGACCGCAGGATCGACAGGCCCGCGGTGATCATGGTGGCCAGCTGGCGCGACATGATCGCGAGATCCTTGAGCTTGACCTTGTTGCCGAAGCCCGGGATGGACAGCTCGCGCTTGAGCCCCGTGCTGGACACCTCGTCGATCGCGATCGGCGCAAGACCCATCGTCTTGAGCCGGTTCGCGACCGCCGCGCTGTTGTTCGCCTCGATCCGGCCCTTGACGAGCTTGCCGGACCGGTCTCGGACCACGTACTCGAAGGTCTTCGTCGCTTCAGGCATTGTCAGTGGCTCCCCGAGTTGCCCTGCGAGCTGCCAATGCCGCCCGTCATCATCGCGGTGTTCGCCCCTTGAGTCGTCCCACCGGCGCGGCCGACGAGGCGGTTGAAGTCCTCGACGTGATGGCACTTCTCCAGGGCGGTCTCGTAGCTGATCCGACCCATCCGGACGAGCTCGGCCAGGTGCTGGTCCATCGTGGTCATTCCCAGCTTGGCGCCGGCCTGGAGGGCCGAGTAGATCTGGTGCGTCTTCCCCTCCCGGATCAGGTTCCGGATCGCGGGGGTCGCGATCAGCACCTCCGCGGCAAGCGCCCGGCCCGGACCGTCCGAACGGCGGCACAGGGTCTGGCTGACGATCGCCTGTAGGGTGCCGGCGAGCTGGGTCCGCACCTGGTCCTGCTGCTCCGCCGGGAACACGTCGATGATCCGGTCGATGCTCTGGGCGGCGTCCTGGGTGTGCAGGGTTGCGAAGACGAGGTGGCCCGTCTCGGCCGCGGTCAGTGCGACCGAGATCGTCTCGAGGTCGCGCATCTCACCGATCAGGATGATGTCCGGGTCCTGGCGCAGCACGTGCTTGAGCGCTCGGGCGAAGGAGTGGGTGTCCGAGCCGACCTGGCGCTGGTTCACCATCGCCTTCTTGTGCCGGTGCAAGAACTCGATCGGGTCCTCGACCGTCATGATGTGCTCGGCGCGGGTGCTGTTGGCCAGGTCGATGATCGACGCGAGCGTCGTCGTCTTTCCGGAACCCGTGGGTCCGGTGACGAGCACGAGACCCCGAGGCAGCCCGGCGAAGTTGGACACCATCGGAGGCAACCCGAGGGCTGCGATCGGCTTGATCTCGTACGGGATCACCCGGAACGCCGCACCCAGCGACTCGCGCTGCTGGTAGAGGTTCACCCGGAAGCGCGCCAGCCCACGGACCGAGTGCGCGAAGTCGAGCTCGAGCTCCTCCTCGAATGTCTCCCGCTGACGCTGGCTGAGCACGCCATAGATCGTGCGCTTGAGGCTCACAGCGCTGAGTTGTTCATAGCCGGGCAGCGCCCTGAGCGCGCCATCGACGCGGATCATCGGCGGCGCGCCGACCGTCAGGTGCAGGTCCGAGCCACCCGCCTCGACCATCTGTCGGAGCGCAATCTCCAGGTCGACGTCGCCTTCCTTCATCGCGGCCGAGAGTCCGATGCGCGACGGGCCTTGCTCCGCCACGGCCGAAGCGCCGGACTCTGAGGTGTGAACACCGCTGCGCGCGGGCTGCGCCGGCGGCCCGGCTTGGGGCACGAGACCGGCGCGGCGGCCGGCGGCGTACCGTGCTCGAGTCCCGGCTGCTGCGACGGCAGCCCGTAAAACCCGCTGTGCGAGGCGGCCGGTGCGGGGAGGAAGGGCAAACCAACGCCCGGACCTGTTTGGGCCCGAAGGGGTGGCTGTCCACCGCCCGGCGGCGCAAGACGATACGGCGGCAACGGGCGGGTCGGTTCGCCACCCGGTTGCAGGAACGGATCGCTCATGGCACGGCCTCCATGGATCTGCGCTGGGGATCAACAACGGTGTTCCGATTCGTTATCGACCTCGAAGCCCGGATCCTTGAGCGGTAACTCCGGNCGCGCCCGAATCAGATCACGACGCGCAGGATCTCCTCGATGGACGTCAGCCCGGCCACAACCTTGACAAGGCCGTCGCTGCGCAACGGGATCATGCCGTGCGCCCGGGCAGTCTCGGCGATATCGCTGCTCGATGAGTGCGCCACGGCGTGCCGCTCGATGTCCTCGTCGACCGCCATCACCTCATGCAGCGCGAGCCGCCCGTGGTACCCCGTGTNCGAGCACGCAGTACATCCACCGGGCCGGTACAGGAGCGGCAGCTCCTCGCCAGGCACCCACGGGAACCCCGCCGCCACCATCTCCACCTCACTCGGCACGTACGGCTCTTTGCACTTCTCGCACAACCTTCGCGCAAGGCGCTGCGCGACCACGCAGTCGATCGCGGAACCGACGAGGAACGGCTCGATCCCCATCTCGATCAGCCGGGTGATCGCGCTCGGCGCGTCATTCGTGTGCAGCGTCGACAGCACGAGGTGACCGGTCAGCGCCGCCTCGATCGCGATCTGGGCGGTCTCGTGGTCGCGGATCTCACCGACGAGGACGACGTCCGGGTCGCAGCGCAGGATCGACCGCAGCGCACCCGCGAAGGTCACGCCTGCCTTCGGGTTCACCTGCACCTGGTTGATGCCCGCCAGCCGGTACTCGACCGGGTCCTCGACCGTGATCACGTTGATCTCCGGCCGGGCAATCGCGTTGAGCGTCGCGTACAGGGTCGTCGACTTGCCCGAACCGGTCGGCCCGGTCACGAGCATCATGCCGTACGGTTTCGTATAGGACTCCTCGTACACCGCCTTGTTCCGCTCGAGGAAGCCAAGGTCTTCGAGGTCGAGGCGCGCCGTGGTGTTGTCCAGGATGCGCATGACGACCTTCTCGCCCCACACGGTCGGCAGCGTCGCGACCCGCAGGTCGATCTTGCGCCCGNTGTAGGTGACCGACATGCGTCCGTCCTGCGGCCTTCGCCGCTCGGCGATGTCGATGTCGCTGAGGATCTTCACCCGCGAGATGATCCCGCCCTGAATCTGCTTCGGGGACCGTTGCACTTCCTTGAGCACGCCGTCGATCCGATACCGGACGAGCACGTNGGTCTCGGTCGGTTCGATGTGGATGTCCGACGCGCGGTCCTGGATTGCCTGGGTGATGAGCAGGTTGACAAATCGTACGATGGGCGCGTCGTCGTCGACGATGTCACCGACCTTCGACAGGTCCTCCTTCTCCGCCTCGGTCTCATCGAACGAGGACTGGAGGTCCTCCATCTCGTTGTCGGACCGGCAGTAGCGATCGATGGCCTGGGTCAGGTCGTCGCGGGTGGCGACAACCGGCCTGACCTGGATGCCGGTCATGTTGCGCACGTCGTCGACCGCGACGACGTTCCCGGGATCCGCCATGGCGAGGCGCAGGGCACCGTCCTCGAAGCCGACCGCCAGCACGGTGTGCCGTCGGCAGAGCGCCGCAGGCAGCAGCGCGACGGCCACGCGGTCGACCGGGTAGTCGCTCAGTTCGATGAAGTCCATGCCGACCTGCGCGGCGAGCGCGGAGACCAGCTGGACCTCAGAGAGCATGCCCAGCTCGACGAGCACGCGGCCGAGAGACTGACCGCGTTCGGACTGCTCTGTGAGCGCGATCCCGAGGTCCTCCTGGCTCACGTAGCCCTCGCTGACAAGGATCTCCCCAAGATGCTTCATGCGAACCTCCTCACCGACGCAGTTCAGGACGCGGTCGCCGCGCTCTCACGCGAGCGACCACGAACTATTCCTCGGCAGGTTCGAGCCTCGCCTGAAGTGCAGCACGCATGGCATCCACGGGTGGNACCAGCCCGGTCATCAGTCGCAACTGCTCGGCCGCCTGGTGGAGCAGCATCTGCTCACCCGAGACCACCAGGCCGCCCGCCCTTGCCCAGACGNCTGCCAACGCCGTCGGCCTCGGTTGGTACGCGACGTCCAGCAGGACACCGAGCGACGCCTCCGCAGCGTGGAGACCCTCCCGCAGCTCCGCGGCCAGGCCGTCCGCGCCATGGTCAGGGAGCGTGGAGATGACGACGTCGGCCTTCGGCATCCGTGCGGCGGCGGTCCCGAGCAGACCGATGCCCGGGTCGACACCCATCCGGTGCGCCGCCCTGCGCAGCCCGCCAGTCCGGCCGAGCGAGCGCACCAGCACCTCCGGGGAGGCGCAGCCGAGCTGGGAAAGCGCCGCTAGAGCCGAGGCCGCTGTGGCGCCGGCGCCCAGCACGACGGCGGTGCCCACCTTGTCACGCCACCCTCGCGCAGCGCCGCCACGATGCCGTGCACATCCGTGTTGGCACCGACGAGCACCCGTCGAGCGCCACTCCCCTGCACCAGGACGGTGTTCACCGCACCGATGAGGCCGGCCAGCGGCTCGACGTGGTCGAGCAACGGCAGTACCACCTGCTTGAGCGGCATCGTGAGGCTCAGCCCCGCCCAGCTGCCGTCGAGCTCCTGCAGGAACCCGGGCAGCGCCTCCTCGGCGACGTCGAAGGCCTCGTACGTCCAGTCGTCCAGGCCCAGCGCGCGGTACGCGGCGCGGTGCAGCGCCGGCGACAACGAGTGCGCGACCGGGTGACCCAGGACCGCGGCACGACGCCCCTGCGCTGTGGACATCAGCCGTGCTTGGCCAGCCACTGCTGGTACAGCGCCTGGTTCTGCAGGTGTTCCGAGTACTTGTCGGTGAACCGTGTCTCGCCGGTGTCGGGGTTCACGGTCACGAAGAAGAGCCAGGGACCCGGGGTCGGCTTGAGCACCGCGTCGATCGACGGAAGACCCGGTGACGCGATCGGACCAGGCGGCAGGCCGATTCTCTTCCGGGTGTTGTAGGCGCTGCCGCTCTCGAGGTCCGACGCCGTGAGTGCCAGGCCCGACTTGTTCAGCCCGAACGCCAGGGTCGAGTCCATCCCGAGGGTCATGCCTCGATCGAGCCGGTTGACGATCACCCGCGCGACCTTGCCTCGGTCCACGTCGAGCTTGCCCTCCTTCTCGACCAGCGAGGCCTTGATGAGGACCGTCTCGCGATCCGCCGGCGCGACCTGGCGCTCGTCGAGAACCGCGATGGTCTTGGTCACCATCGAGGCGAGGATGTCCACCGGATCGGTGCCCGGCTCGTACTCGTACGTGGCCGGGAAGAGCCAGCCCTCAAGGTTGCCACCCGCAGCCGCGGGGACCCCGAGAGCCTTGGGATCGGCGGCGGCGTGTTGGAGGTCGCTGATCGCGATCCCGGTGACCACGTTGATCTTCNCCAAGATCTGCGTGACCCGGAGGCCCTCGGCAATCGTCACCTTCAGCTGGACCCGGTTCGCCGGCTCCCAGCAGCGCCGCTACCGCGCCCACGCCGCTCATCGCAAGCCGGAGCGTGTACGTCCCTGGCTGGATCGACGGCGCCTGCGGGTTGTCCAGCGCTGCCCGGGTGAACGCCCCGGTAGAAGCCACGACCCCGTCCGAGGCCAGCGTCAAGCCGATGGTGGCGCCCGTGTCGCCCGCCTTGATGATCACCCTGACCTCGCCCTGACCGGGTCCGGGGTAGTCCGCGACGGCTCGTTGGCTGCCGGAGAACATCGGCACGACGTAGCTCCAGACCACGTACCCCGCGCCGACAAGGAGCAGCACAGTGAGAGCCAGGGCGATGCCACCACGACGGTGCCGTCGCCTGCGCCGCAGACGACGATCCGTGGCCCGCCGCGACGAGCGGGTGTCTGCCGCGGGCGCGCCCGAGTGCTCGGGTTGCCCGAGGAACAGGTCACTCATCGATGCCGATCCTCCGTCGTTCCAGCGCGATCGGCCGCTGGCCCATCGCCGGTGACTAGTTCGTTCTTCCTATCATGCGCCCCGGCCGTGGTGTCCCGCGCCGCGTCATCGACGGTCACGACCTCGCCTGCGCGGGCAGTCAGTGCGTGCTCCGTCTGGAGCGCAGTCTGCAGAATGATCACNGCCGCGGCCTGGTCGACGACCTGCCGGTGCCGACGACCCGCGCGCCCCGCGGCGTGCAGCGCCTGGTGCGCGCTCACCGTCGTCAGCCGCTCGTCGACCAGCCGCACCGGTACCGGCGCGATCACCCGCGCCAGGGCGTCCGCGAATNCCCGCGCGTCACCGGCGGCCGCACCCTCGACTCCGGAGAGGTGCCGNGGCAACCCGACGTACACGACCGCAGCGGACCGCAGCGCGACCTCGGAGGCAATCGCCACCAGGTCCGCAGGCACCGTGGTCGAACCCGCATCGGCGTCCGACGTGGCCCTGGCCAGCGTCGCGATCGGGGTTGCCACGAGCCCGTCCGGGTCACTCGCNGCGAGGCCGATCCGGACCGAGCCGACATCGACGCCGATCCGTACCCCCCGCATCTACGAGACCTCCTGAGCGGCGATCTGCGTCCGGACGGCTGCCAGCGCAGCCGGCACCGCGGTGACGTCTGTACCGCCACCCTGGGCCAGGTCCGGCTTCCCGCCGCCGCCACCGCCGAGCACCACCGCGGCCAGCTTCGCGAGCGGACCCGCGGCGAGACCGCGTTCCCGCGCCGCCAGGTTGGTAGCGACGACCACGACCGCGCGCTCCCCTGCCACCCCGCCGACGGCAACGACCACTGGGTCACTGTCGCCGAGCCGGGACCGCAGGTCGAGCGCGAGGGTCCGGACGTCATCCGGGTGCCCGACGTGGCCGGCATCGTGCGCGATCATGCGGGTCCCGCCGATCGAGCTCGCACCGGCAACGATCGACGCCGACGCGGCGAGCAGGGTCGCCTGACGCGCGGCGGCAAGCTCCTTCTCTGCCTCACGCAGCCGGGTCAACAAGCCCTCGACCCGATCCACCAGCTCGTCCGGCCGCGCCTTGAGCGTCTCGGTGAGGGTCGAGACGAGAGCGCGCTCGACGGCCAGGGCATGGAATGCCTCGATCCCGACGAGCGCCTCGATCCGGCGGGCACCGGCACCGACCGACGACTCCCCCGTCACGGCCAGCATGCCGATCTGGCTCGAGTGGTCGACGTGCGTGCCGCCGCACAGCTCTCGCGACCAGCGGCCGCCGATCTCGACCACCCGGACCTGCTGGTCGTACGTCTCACCGAACAGGGCGATCGCACCAGCCGCCTTCGCGTCGGCCAGCGTCATGTACTGCCACGACACACCCAGGTCCTGGCGGATCGCGCCGTTCGAGACCTCCTCGACCTCGCTCCGGGTCGCGGTAGAGAGTGCCTGCTGCCACGCGAAGTCCAGCCGCAGGTAGCCCGGCTTGTTGTACGAGCCGGACTGCAGCGCGTGCGGACCGAGCACCTCGCGCAGCGCCGCGTGGACCACGTGCGTGCCGGAGTGTGCCTGTCGCGCGCCGAGCCGCCACTCCGGGTCGACCTGCGCGTACACCTCGGTCCCCGGGGTGAGCTCACCCTGGGCAACCTTCACGGTGTGCGCGACGAGGCCCTTGACCACTCGCTGCACGTCGAGCACCTCGAGCCGGACGCCGTCGGCGGTGATGATGCCCGCATCCGATTCCTGCCCGCCGGACTCCGCATAGAACGGGGTGCGCTCGAGCACCACCTCGACGGTGTCCCCGGGCATCGCAACCGAGACGAGCTCGCCGCCATGGACGATGCCGCGGACGGTCGCCGAGGTGTTCAGCTCGTGGTACCCGGTGAACTCGGTGGCACCCGCGTCGCGCAGCTCGCGGTACGCGGGGCTGGTGGCGTGACCACCCTTCTTCGACTTTGCATCGGCGCGCGCGCGCTCCCGCTGAGCCTTCATCAGCTCGCGGAACCCCGCCTCGTTGACGGTGACACCCTGCTCATCGGCCATCTCGAGGGTCAGATCGATCGGGAATCCGTACGTGTCATGCAGCGCGAAGGCCTGCTCGCCGGACAGCTCGGTGCCCTGCGACGACTTCACCTGGCGCACCGCGGTGTCGAAGATCGTCGTTCCCGAGGTCAGGGTGCGCCGGAACGCCTCCTCCTCGGCGTAGGCGATCCGGGCGATGCGCTCGAAGTCGTGCCCGAGCTCGGGGTAGGACCCCTCCATCGCCGCACGGCTGACCGGGAGCAGCTCCGGCAGCGAAGGGTCCTCCACGCCGAGCAGCTGCATCGCCCGGACGCTGCGGCGCAGCAGACGGCGCAGCACATACCCGCGACCCTCGTTGTTCGGCGTCACGCCGTCGCCGATCAGCATCAGACCCGAGCGCACGTG
>JGI24132J36420_10001077_pt1 | contig 12643 bp, 10 predicted proteins | sample BarGraNGADG00212_3_FD_36420 | JGI IMG/M metagenome (IMG submission 36420) | reverse complement strand
TTGTTGTGAAAAGATTAATCCCTGCGAAGAAAGGAGACCTGTGAATATTAATATCAGAATTTTTTTCATCATAGTTATGAATGTTTTAATCTCAATGATTTTAAACCCATGTTTAATATCATATCAGTTAAGTAGTTGTGTTAATAAAATATGCGAAAACACCTTTTTAAATAAGTTTACGAAGATAATTAATATCTAAGACACCAGGAATAAATTCTTTTAAAAGAAATATTTATTAGTCAAACTTCAATTTTCAAACGATGTAACGATGGGTTTTGTTATCATTTTTGTGAATTATTTTTGTCGCTAACGCTAAAATAACTAACTTGCGCGACTCATTTAAAAACAATTTATTATGCTACATTATAAAGAACTTGGACTAGTTAATTCGAGAGAATTGTTCAGGAATGCTGTGAAAGGTGGATATGCTATTCCTGCTTTTAATTTTAACAATCTTGAACAAATGCAGGCAATTATCAGTGCTTGTGTGGAGACAAAATCTCCGGTGATTCTTCAGGTATCAAAGGGTGCACGAAAATATGCTAACCAGACATTACTCCAATACCTTGCCAAAGGTGCTGTTGAATATGCAAAAGAACTTGGTTATGCTATTCCGATTGTATTGCATCTCGATCATGGTGATACTTTTGAAACCTGCAAATCGTGTATTGAAACTGGTTTTTCTTCAGTAATGATTGACGGTTCACATTTCCCGTATGATGAAAACGTAAGATTAACCAAACAGGTTGTTGAGTATGCCCATCAATTTGACGTAACAGTAGAAGGTGAATTGGGTGTTTTAGCTGGTATTGAGGATGAGGTTTCATCAGAACATACTTCCTATACAAGACCCGAAGAAGTGGAAGACTTTGTAAGAAAAACAGGAGTTGATTCCCTAGCTATATCTATCGGAACATCACATGGGGCATTCAAATTCAAAGTTAAACCAGGGCAACTTCCTCCTCCTCTCCGTTTTGACATTCTTGAAGAGTGTGAAAAACGTATTCCGGGCTTCCCGATTGTACTTCATGGTGCATCTTCAGTACCCCAGGATATTGTTGACGAGATTAACAAATATGGAGGGAAAATGGAAAATACTGTTGGCATATCTGAAGAACAATTGCGTAGAGCAGCAAAATCGGCAGTTTGTAAGATTAACATCGATAGCGATGGAAGACTTGCAATGACCGCTGCGATCAGGAAGGTTTTTGTTGAAAAGCCAGGTGAGTTCGACCCGCGTAACTACCTTGGTCCTGCACGTGATAAATTAAGAGAACTTTATAAACACAAAGTTTTAAATGTACTTGGAAGTGCCAATAAGGCTTAGTTAGATACCTGGCTACCCCCTCTGCCACTCCGCCAGTTGGCGGAGTGGCATCTCCCCCAAGGGGGCGATAAGAACAATATATGTTGATTTGTTCCCCCCTTGGGGGGAATTAAAAGGGGGTCAATTAAAGTTATAAATAAGGCAATTTACAGATAGCCAGTCATATACAGACTGGCTGTTTTTTTTATGTTAAAAACTATTTTTTTGTTTCAAAGAGTTGATTATCTGTTTATTTAACTTAGCAGTCTGATTTAATAATTTTGTCAGGAAGACACCCGATATACAAGGAAGATCGCCTGAGACGCACTAACCGTCTTACACTGATGTTAAATCATCGGGAGTTAAAAGCATTAGGGATATATTGTAATCGTTACAGGGTGAAGAATAAGTCTGAATTTCTCAGGGAGACGGTTATGAAAGCTATTCTGAAAAGGTTCGATGACGAGNATCCTTCGTTATGGGAAGAGATTGAGCCTACACTTTTTAACCAGAATGTAACAAAATAAAAGTTGCTTAATTCCTGTCTTTATATAATTTTACAAATCAGAGGTTGATAAAATCAGAAATTTGATACTAATTTTGTCGAACCAGTTTATATTTGTAAGAAAATCAGGGAGATGAAGACATGTCTGAGCTGGGGTCAATTCTTAAGGGCCTTGTAGAAGCGCTGTTCGATGTGTTTGAGGTACCCGGGATGAACAGGGCGTTATATGAAACAATACTAACAGGTAAATTTAAAGCTTCCTTATAATAAGCATACCAAAATTGCTTATTGATGATCACTTTCAAAAAAATATTCTATTTTTGCAACTCATTTTAGAGCAGACTGACCCATGGTGTAATTGGCAACACGTTAGATTTTGGTTCTAAAGAGTCCAGGTTCGAAACCTGGTGGGTCAACAAAAAGCAGCTTCACGGCTGCTTTTTTGTTGCTATTTCACAGCATGTCTCATAAAATAAGCACTAGCTTGTTTTTCTTTGCTCATTTCTTCCTGAAAGCACAAATCAGGGTTCCGATAATTCCGGTCAATATCCCGGGGAGACAAAAAAGAAATATAATTGTCATAACAACTGCTTCGCTGATGTATTCTGTTTTCTTTACCAATAATGCAGTAGTCGCCAGGAAGGAGGTTGTCTTCAAGCGATTTTCTTCATTGAACAAGGAAAGAAAATAGTTTTTCATAACTCACATTATTACTTAACTTCTCCGGCTTTAAATATAGTCCAGGGCTGAGCAGGACGGTCTGTGATCAATCCTTTCATCCAGTCGAACTGAGGATGCTTTTCCAAATATGTTTTGGCAATAAATGGTGTTCCGCAGGCAGAACCCCAACGTGCCACAAAAGACATCTGTTTTGCCATCTTTGAATCGATAACTTTTCCATCGATGGTTCCCCATGGAGCATAAGGGATATCAACACCATATATATCCTGGTCCAGATCAGGATGAGCACAGAGTGTTCTGATATCAGGGGAGTTTACATTTAAATAAGTATCATAATGATCGGCTTCGAATTTCTCAGCAAGGTCAATATTTATTTTTCCTGCATTTTCTTTCATTAATTGTTTCCATCGTACCCGTCTGGCAATTGATGAATTTCTGATATTCTGTTCAGATGTTTTAGTTTCGAACCGTAGTATTCTTAAATCCTCGGCAACATTTGATCCGACAAAAAATCCATTTTTTGTTCTTTCAAATCCAATGTATTTTAATCCGAGTTCAAGTCGGGCTATTTCGTTTGTATTTATATCGCCTATCAGCCAGGCGTTGGCATAACCCCCGTTGTTTCCTGTTTTCATCATTTCGCACCACTCATCTATAGTAGACGCATATTGTGTAGCATGACGCATTCGGACAAATTCAGGAATGCCCTTTTCATCGTAAGGAAAGAATCCCCCAATTGTCGTTTCAGATCCTATCAGACCTGCATTTGTTAAAAAGAAATCCGTTTCACTGTGGATTAATCCAGCCTGAGATTGCATCAGAATATGGTACCCTTTATCCGGAAGAATATCAATAATAACATTGCAATTGGGATAATAGAATGAACTCATTGTATTATGTCCCAGAACGATACCTCCATCAGCAGTCATACTCCCGGTCGCAATAAAAGAACTGCATGATTCCTTTTTTGGATCAGGAGCGCTGGGAGAGATACTTTCTTTTACCTGGGGCCACCAGTAATTCATAAATTCAGTAGAACCATTATAAGCTACGATTTCAGCCCTGCTTGTTGACATCCCGGCAGCATTCATCCCTTCTACAATTCCATCAATTTCCTGTAAGTTTTCAGCATCTATACCCGGCGTAAACATTTTGTCACTCTTCTGAACCATCCATTGCCAGTCTAATGCTGTTTGATAGTGCCAGACTGTGCTTGTCTCAAAGAGAGCGTCCTTTATTTCTTTGGCAAGTAAATATCCATGCTGGAAACCGCGTTCTTCAGGGGAACCTTCAATGTGAAGATAAATCCATCCGTTTTTCTCATNACGATTTGCTTTTGACAACCAGATTTTCTGATCATTTGTAAGCTGTTGTCCAGACAGGCTTAGATAGCTACTGTTGAATGCTGAAACGATTAGAAGGAGGATGATTACTCTTTTCTTCATGTTGTTTGATTTTAGGTCAAATTAAATACTAGTCAAAGCAAAAATGAAATTACAGCTGGGGAGTAATTAATCCTGATCAGCCAATTTTTTTGCCAGCAGTCGGACCTGGTTTCAGAGAATGTATCTCAGTTATATTAATTACGACAACAGCGACTGGTTTAGGCATCCCTATCTTTGCAGACATTGCTGCTGCCTGTTCATATAACTCGCCATCTTCCTGCGCAACAGCATTTCCCAGGAACCGGAAACCATTCAGAATCTCACGATTTACTACAGCAACAGAAACTTTAGAACCTCTTTTTATATTTGCATAGGTAGTCCCTCCTGTCCCCTCAGTGAAGATAAGGGATTGGTCTGATAAAACCCGTGTAGANCNTTTTGGNGCAACATTTGGAGTCCCATCAGAATTTACTGTNCCAATAAAACATTGCTGTGTTGCAATCATCTCCTTCATTTCTTGCGTCAGTGTTGCCATTTTTTATAAGATTAATAAGACATAAAACTTTCAGGTTTCAATACTTCAGGACTTATTTTGATTTTTGCTATAGCACCTTTATACCATGATACTTTATTTCTTCTTGCACCAATTGACATTTCGCCTGTCATAGGTTTGAAATCAACATGACCAGTCATTTCCTTTTTCCCATTGACATAATTTGTCATCTGACCTGTTCCATCGAGAGTCATCACGACATGATACCATTTATTTGCCGGGTGAGTTAAGGAGGTCTCAATAAGAGCAGTTTTATTATCTCCGGAAAGGATAAAGGTATCAAGGTACCAGACATTGTCTTCTGTCAATCTTAATTCAATCAGAAGACGATCACTGTCAATATTGCCAATATGGAGGAACCTCTGTTCAAAGGGACCATTGGAATCGGGCCTAATTAACATTTCAATCGTAAAGCATTGCAGATTGTTTATCGGGTTCTCTGCCAGAAAAAGTCCGTCATTTATCCCATTAAATATTACTGCTTTTCCATAAGGGCTATCTGCAGTTACAGGGTTTCCTGAAATTTCGAGCCCCTTAATTCCTTTTTTCAGGTCGGATACAATATACTCCCATGCCTTATGTATGTTACCACTTGCAACCATGATTCTATCCCTATAACTAAAATTGATATTACTTTTTAACTGATGAGATAAACCATCAGATAATCACCATGTCTGATATAAAGTTTTCCTTTACTTATAACAGGGTGAGCCCAGAATGGCCCTTCGCCCTTTGTGATCTGAAATTCACTTACAATGTCAAGTTTTGTTGAATCAGGTTTTGCGAGAGCAACATGGCCTGATTTTTCTTCGTAAAGATAAAGCATTCCATCGGCTGAAATTATGGATCCCTGGTTGTACCACTTTGATGTCCAGAGAGTTTTCCCTGTGGTCCAGTCGACACAAACCCACATGTTTACGGGTTTGGACATGTGATTAGTGCCATAAATATTATTACCCAGAAGGACGACTCCACCTATCTGAGGATCAAAATTCCTGTTCTCCCATATCGTTTCAACAGAATTTCCATCTGCTGAAAGTTTAAGTTTCATAGATACCCAGCTATATCCGTTCCCAATAAAGATACATCCATCTCTGTATATTGGGGTGATTGCATGGTTTTTCATAACCCTGCCAGTAGCAGTACTGCCTGCTGCATTAGCTGCTGCATAATCTACTTTCCAAAGAATCTTTCCGTTTTTTGAATCGACTGCGAAAATATCAGTCCCCATAACTGTTACAATCATTTTCTTCCCGGCATACACTATAAGTTTGGGATTTACATATTGTGGTTCCTCGTTAAGAGGTGCCGCTTCCCAAATAACCTTCCCATCATTAATATTAAATGCAACCATCGATGCCTTTTTCCCTCCCGGAGATGCTATTACCATATTGTCAAAAACAAGAGGTGATTCGGATATTCCAAACATAAGTGGTTTGCTATCATAAAGGTTGTAATGATTTTTTGACCATTTTACTTTGCCATTGGAACCTACACAAACAATATCTCCGCTTCCGCTCACCAGGAAAAGATTTCCGTTATAGTAAGTAGGGGTGCATCTTGATCCTGTATGATTCGCCATCCATGCTTTTCCGTAGGCTGTTTCCCATTTAATTTTCCCATCCAGGGTAAGAGCTGTAAGAACATCTAAACTGTCTTTTCTACCCGTAACATAAACAGCATCATCTGTAATTGTTGCTTCAGAATATCCATCACCCATTTTTGGTGTTTCCCATAAAAGCTTTGGTCCGCCATCGGGCCACTTTTTAAGCAACCCGGTTTCATTATAGATCCCTGAACGGTCGGGTCCGCGCCACTCGAAAAGCTGAGAGTAAGTTATTGTCAGAGAAGTTGAGCAGAAAATTATTGATAAGAGAAGTTTTGGAAGGAAGAATCGCATAAAATTATAAAGTTTTAGATTGATAGTTTTAAATAATTGTTTGGCAATGTATCTAATAATTATCGTTTATGCAATGTTATATTTTACATCATTGCCAATATCCTGGGAATGAATATCAAACCTCCGGCAACAAGTGCAATTATCGCGGAAATAAATACTGCGGCAGCTGCATAGTCTTTTACCTTTTTGATTTGGTCATTCCATTCAGGATGTACGAAATCGGCTAATTTTTCAATGGCAGTGTTAAATAGTTCTGAAATAAATACAAGACCTATAACAATTGTTAGTAAAGCCCATTCCGTAACANTGATTTTCATAACTATCCCAAGCACTATAGCTAATATAGTTGCAAGGAGATGAATTCTGGCATTATGTTCATTCTTCANGAGTGACAACAATCCCTGGAAAGCAAATTTAAAACTGCTTAGTCTTGATTTTATTGAAAATTTATTTGTGTTCATTTTTCCCTTTTCCCTTTTTCCTTTTTCCTTGTGCCTTGTGCCTTGTGTCGTGTGCCGTGCGCCTTTTAGTCTTTAACACACCTTATGCTAAAGCCGTGTTTTTTTGATACATGGCCCATATTGACTTTTGCATCACCATAGTACAAACTGGAATATCCTTCCTCTTCATTTCCGGAAGCACTTGCTGACCAAAAGGCTGTATAATAGGAAATAGCTGTAAAAGACCCTTCAAAATATCTGATCCCGGCTGGTAATGCCGAAAAGCCAGTTGTGTTGGTTGCTCCTTTGTTTGGAGTCATCCAATGTGTTGTGCCTGTTTCTTTTAATTTGCCGCCGGTGTAGATGCTGTCAGCTAAAAAATCACTTAGCTGTTGCCATTCTTCGATTCCTGGCAGATGCCAGCCAGTCGGACATACTTTTCCAGAGTCTGCTGTATATGCATTGTAAAGCAGTCCATAAGTGCGTTTATACGCAGTATCATTTTTGTTATACATGCAATAGCCGGGTGTCGCCAGATTACGCCAGGCTATAGAATCAGCTATGGGTGCAATTGATGTTCCGTCATTAAATTTGGTTGTTTTCAGATTCTCCGCCATCCATATCTGAAGACCAATCCGAACTGTTTTATAAGTGTTTCCCTCAATGTCGGTAACCGGATCAGGTGGCTTTTCCTCCTTTTTGGTACAACTGATGGATAGGCTTACCAGTGTTACAATTATTAATATGTATTTTGAAAATTTCAAATTGATTTATTTGCTGATGGTTTCAAATAAGAATATTATTCAGAAATTTTTCTGTTTCTCTTTCAACTCCCTGCCAGTCTTTTGATCTGATATATGATCCGATTACATGTGCTCCTGCTTCGGGGAATGCCTCCTTTTGTTTCAGGGAAGACGGAGTTCCGAGTTCATCGAACATTTTTAACATAGCGGGAACAGAAACAGTTTTGTCATGTTCATTTTCGTTTTTATAATAGTAGCCAAGGAATACAGGACATTTGATTTTTGAGAAAACTTCCGGTTTCATAGTATTTGTAATCAGACTTTCAAGAGCAACCAGAGCTTCAATACGGTAATCCATAGCCCAGTAATTTGCATGTGTATTATTATCCGGTTCATATCTTTTCACCTTCCCTCCCGAGACTTTTTGCGCCAGCTGCAATCCCCAGTGCTTGTCAAGAATAACCGCAGTTCCATCGTAAAGTTTGACACAGGGAGAGTACAAAACAATTGCTTTTATTTCAGGATGCCTTGCTGTTAAAAAGAGAGTTAACGCTCCTCCTGCAGATGTTCCGATTACCACTACTTCTTCACCTAACTTTTTGGCGATCGCCAGAGCTTGTTCAGCTGAGGCTTCATAGTTGTCGGCAGTTAGACCGATCATTGTACTGTCGCCCCTGTCAATTCCATGTTCTGATAATCTGGAAAGGTATAGATTAGCATTAAATTTTTTAGCAAGATCTTTATGTACGGGATCTCCTTCTGCCTGACTTGCAGAGAATCCATGAAGATAAAGGAATACAATTTTGGTCTTTTCTTTTTTTAAAGAATCAGCCCAAATAATCCTTGCCTGATTATCTGGTTTAAGACCTCTCTCCGCCTTTTCGTTATTGTTAATTTGTGTTTCAAGATCAGTAAGTGATGCCGGGAGCGTTATAACTAGTGTTGCAAATGCTGGTTTTGGAGGTTTCGGTCCAACGAAGTAAGCAATGAAAAGCACCAGAATGATACCTGACAGCCATTTTATGAATGTTTTCATAAGATTGTAATTACTTATTGGAAAGTAAAGATAAGAAGAGATATTCAGCAAATGAAATTTCTCCATTCTGCTTTCAGAAAGAATGGCTCAGCAGGTTGATCTATGAATTTGAAAACACCTGGACCTACGGTTGTTTATTTGCTGGAATAGGGGTCTTTAAGAATTCAATCCGTTTCTTAACTTTTTCAATATATTCAGATCCCATGTTCGATTTGACGGATTTCATACTATTGAGGTAAAGCTCATAGTAATAGATTGCTTTGGGGAAATTTTTTAGTTTTTCATCATAAATATTTGCCACTATCATGGTTGTATTTATGTCAGATGTCAATTTCTGGCCAAGGAGATAATTGGTAATAGCCTGTTCATATAAACCATCAGATTTCAATACCTCGGCTAGCATATAGTAATTAATATATGTTTGCTGAACAAAAGGATTTAAGATTTTAATAAGATGTCTGTAATAATATGCACTTTTTTTAAAGTCATTAATTTTCGAATAGTCCCGGCCAAGGAAACTTGAGACTTCAAGATCAGTAGAGTCTTTTTCGTATGCCTTCAACAGATAAGGAATAGATTCTTTTGGCTGCAGGTTATTCGTATAACCAATTCCCGCCCTTTTGAGATATAGAAAAGTAGAGTCCCCCGAGCTTAAAATTTTCAGATAGTCATTAAGCGCTCTTTTATTACGGTTGAGAGAATAGTTTAAGGCAGCCCTGCGCACATAAAGATCAATATCAGTCGGGTCAATTTCTATCCCATTGGTAAGTAACTGTATTGCTGTATCGGCCCTGTAGGTTAAAGTATAACAATATGCTACGTTTTTGATTGCGTTGATGTTTTTATTATTTAGAGTTATAGATTTGTTAAATAAATCAATTGCGCCGAATAAATCTCCGGTTTTCAGGGTGGCAAAACCGAGTTTGTCAATAATGGAATAATTTAATGAATCCTGTTTATAAAACCTATTGTAAATACTAATTGATTCGTCATATTTTGCTTCCTGAATATAAATGCTTGTAAGATAATATGAGTAGGTCCAATTCATAGAGTCGATAGCGGAGAGATTTTGGAGAATCGGCTTTGCCAGATTTGATTTTCCTCTGTTATAATAGCTCTTTGCTATCATAAATTTGTAAGTGTTATTTTCGGGAGAGATACTTAAAGCCTTCTGGAAACATTCAAATGCTTTATCATCGGAAATAACGTTCTGGTATGCCAGCCCCATTTTATAATAAATCTCTGAATTGAGAGTGTCTTTAGCAAGAATCAGCTGACATGTGTCAATTACTTTTTTGTAATCGCCCCTGATTAATAGGATATCAATTTTAGAATTATCAGGTTTGGTCTGAGCTAACCCGGAATGAAAAACAACTAAAACGGCGAGAATAAGAGTTATTATGATCCTTTTCATATAGTTTAATTTCTTCATTAATAAATAAATAGCACTTAATCACCTCCTTATATTCTGAAAGGATAATGTTATTTAAATATATAACGAATAAATTAGTTGTGCAACTTTTTACTTATTTATTTCTTTCAGCCAGTTGAGACAGGCGCCAGACCAGGCTGATTGAGTTCATTCTTAAAAGTTTTTATGGTAAATATTTTAGTATTTGTCCATCTGCCTCAAGTTTCGTTTTAATTTTCTGATACGATAATTCATTTATACTTTTCTTTTCTTCAATAGCCATGTAAGCCACTGTTCCTGCACTCTGACCAAGGATCATGAATACAGGTTCCATTCTTATTGATCCAAAGGCAATATGAGAACATGAAACGCAAACCGGAACAAGAAGATTCCTGCATTCTTCNGGTTTCGGCAATATTGAACCAAGATCAATCTGATAAGGATTTTTTGGAGAAACTCCTAAATCACCTTCATTCTGTACATATCCTTCTGGTGTAACATATCTCTGAACATTATGAGAATCCATTGTATAAGAGCCCATGGCAATAGGTCTTGGTACTTCTCTTTTCCCAAAAATATCATTTTCAGTCATGACATATTGTCCAAGCATTCGACGTGCCTCCCGGACATAAATATTATAGGGCCAGTACCCGTTATCAGTAAATTCATCTTTTGAAAAACCCCACTGGTTCATTGTTTCTCGAACCTGTTCCGGAATACGCAAGTCAGTTGCCATAAAATATAGCAATCCCTTCTGATAAAGAATATGTTCCTTCAGAATTTCCTTTCTTCTTTCATAAGAAGCATCAGGATAATCCCAGTTCATGCCAATATTGTCAAAACTGAACGGGCCATGATTATTTACATCTGTTTTTAAGTTTGGTATAGGATCATATTTCCCGAAAAACTCATTCCATCGTGTAGCTGATAGTCTTGCAAGAAGCTCATACTGGGAACTGTCATATCCTTCAGGTTTTGTTATAGGGACTTTATTTTTACTGTTTTTTGTGAGACACAGCCTGTAGCAATAAGCCTGTATCTTATTGTCTCCGGATCCATTTTCCCCAGGAGAATCAGCAGATATCCGGGCGACGAGCCCGCTTGATGGATTTCCCGGAATTTTATATGGATCAATATTATCTTTGAAATAATGACCATGATGGAAAACACCTTTCTGAACGCCGTTCCATTGTTCGTTATAAACCGATGATGCCTCACGTCCAACTGTATATTTGATACCTGCTGAGGCCATGAGGTCTCCTTCATAAGTGGCATCTATGAAGACTTTTCCGCTGAAAGTCTTTCCGCTGAGAGTTTTAATTGAAATAATTGAACCATTGTTTTTTACAACCCCGTTTTTTCTGTCTAACCATTCATCGCGGTAAACTTCTATTTTATTCTCCTTAATCATCTGCTCAAAAGCCTCCTCCGCAGCATGGGGTTCAAAAATCCACATTGTGCGATTTTTCCCGTCAATTGCAGGATTACCCTGTCCTACATTCCCATATTCCGATTGTTTTTGCCAGTTCCATGATTCTGGTTTCTGATAGTGATTATAAATGAGCTGATAAAATTCACGTGCGATGCCGCCGATTACTTCCTTGTTTCCGGTATCTGTGAAACNAAGTCCGGAAGAGGAGAGTCCCCCAAGGTGTTTNTCGGGAGATACAATGATAACCGATTTTCCCATTCTGACAACCTGAACTGCAGCCGTTACAGCCGAAGAGGTACCTCCATAAATAATAACATCAGCTTTATAGGTGTTGGAATAAGCTGCGGACTGGATTCTGAGAATTTTCAATTCGTGTGGTTTGAAGTTTACTGTTTCATCAATCTTCGACACTGATGTTTCAGCCGTATATGGATTTATCCACTGTTGGATTCCTTTAATTGAAAAGCTAAATTTTGTATTTACTTCTGATGATTCCTCGTTGAAAAGAATATAGTAATTATCAATTCCCTTAATAACATGTCTGTATCTGATATTTCCGGAAGCAGGGGTGAGGCTAATGTCGGGTGGAATTATCTTTCTTACAGCTAAGATTAAATTTTCATCTGAATTATAGGAGACTGCTCCTTTAAAAATTTCGAAAAATTTCGAATCATTATGGATAATCAATCTGCTGTTTTTAGCAAGTTTTTCTAAAAATGGTTTTGCCTCAGGAGGCAGGTAAGAAAGGCTGTCGAGAATTATTGCACCATAATTCATCCCTGCAATATGAACACCTTTTGAATCGATTTTTGCATCTTCCCATAAGTGTCTTATTTCAAGGTAATTAAAATCCAACTGGTGCTGAAAGAATACTTTTGCTGATTTATCCGGAAGCCATGTAGCTTCACTTAAGATTGCAAGATTGCACACTTGCCTTGAATCGGTGTTAAGCCAGCTTAGCCTTCTGCATGCGTCGGCATAAGGCTTATAATTGTCCCACCAGGATGCATGCGGTCCTACATCGGGAGGTCTTTCATCAAACCTTGGGCCACGGATTGAATAGAAGAAAGCATGAGGTATCAGGAAATTCTGACCGCGGACAAAACACCAGTTGGCGAGCCATTCCATTTCATCAAAAGTAAGGTTATGTCCATAGGCTCCATAAAGCTCATTTGCATTACGCCTCAACCCCAGATGAAGCATCGCGCTTGATGCACATTTTGCCATCGTGGAGTGTTGTCCCTCAAGTGC
>JGI24132J36420_10001076_pt1 | contig 12651 bp, 7 predicted proteins | sample BarGraNGADG00212_3_FD_36420 | JGI IMG/M metagenome (IMG submission 36420) | reverse complement strand
GTATATGCTGATCCTTCAAAATATTTTGACCAGCTGATTGAGATTAATCTTTCGGAATTGGAGCCATATATTAACGGACCTTTCACTCCCGATCTGGCTACCCCCATTTCTAAAATGAGGGAAACTGCGGAAAAGAATGGCTGGCCTTTAAAAATTGAGGTCGGGCTCATCGGATCCTGCACCAATTCTTCGTATGAAGATCTTTCAAGGGCAGCATCAGTAGCAAAAGATGCAAAAGAAAAAAAGTTAACCGCAAAATCAATGTTTACAATAACCCCCGGGTCAGAACAAATCAGGTCAATTGCTGAACGGGATGGGTTTCTGGATATTTTTGAAAATATTGGCGGAAAAGTATTTGCTAATGCCTGCGGTCCCTGCATCGGACAATGGGATCGTGAAGGTGCGGATCAAAAAAAGGTAAACACGGTAATTCACTCTTTTAACAGAAATTTTGCCAAACGTACCGATGGAAATCCGAATACGCATGCTTTTGTTGCATCTCCCGAAATTGTTACAGCTTTAGCCATTGCCGGGGATTTGACTTTTAATCCATTAACAGATACCCTGATAAATACGGAAGGTAAAGAAGTCAGATTAAATGAACCAAAAGGATTTGATCTTCCCCCTAATGGATTTAAAAAGATTGATAACGGGTTCCTGAAATCTTCAAAAGATAAAAGCAAAATATCAATTAAAATAAACCCCGGTTCTGACAGGCTGCAATCTTTAACCCCATTTCAGAAATGGGATGGAAATGACTTTCTAGGCCTGCCTTTACTTATCAAAGCCAAAGGAAAATGCACAACTGATCATATTTCAATGGCAGGTTTCTGGCTTAAATACCGCGGACATCTCGATAATATATCGAACAATTACATGATTGGGGCTTTGAATATCTTTAACGATCAGATTAACAGCATTCTTAATCAGGTTTCTGGGAAATATGAACCGGTACCTGTTGTTGCCAGATCTTATAAAGCTTTAGAATTAGGTTCTGTGGTAGTTGGCGAAGAAAATTTTGGAGAAGGTTCATCACGCGAACATGCTGCAATGGAACCCCGGTTTTTAAATGTAAAAGCGGTATTGGTGAAATCATTTGCCAGGATTCATGAAACAAACCTGAAGAAGCAAGGGGTACTTGCATTGACCTTCTCAAATAAGGATGACTATAGTAAAATTCAGGAAAATGACAAGGTTGACATTACAGGATTAAAAGAGTTCTTACCGGGAAAACAAATTAAGATTGTACTTTATCATTCAAACGGTGCAAAGGATATCATTTTTGCAAACCACTCCTATAATGAAACTCAGATTGAATGGTTTAAAGCCGGAAGTGCATTGAATTTACTCAGGGAAACAAATCATAAAAAAATAATTAAATCATAATATATGCAAGCGGAAAGAATTAAACTCGTCAATGGGAAGCTGGTGGTCCCTGCTTTTCCGATAATTCCTTTCATCGAAGGAGACGGCATTGGTCCGGATATCTGGAAAGCATCGGTAAGAATTTTCGACGCTGCTGTTGAGAAAGTGTTTAAAGGGAAGAAAAGAATTATCTGGGAAGAGGTTCTTGCCGGCGAAAAGGCTTTCAATAAATCTGGCAGCTGGCTGCCGGAAGAAACCTTAACAAGTTTCAGGAAATATTTAGTCGGCATTAAAGGACCATTAACAACACCTATTGGCGGCGGCATGCGTTCATTGAATGTTGCGTTACGGCAGGAATTAGATCTTTATACCTGTTACAGACCAATAAGATATTTTACAGGGGTTCCAAGTCCGGTGAAGCATCCCGAGAATGTAAATATGCATATTTATAGAGAAAACACTGAAGACATATATTCCGGAATTGAGTTTATGAATGGCACTCCNGAAGCTGAAAAGATAAAAAGGTTTCTTATAGATGAGATGGGNGTAAAATCAATCAGGTTTCCACTTACNTCATCAATCGGAATAAAACCGGTATCATTAGANGGTACAGAACGACTGGTCCGGCAGGCAATAAAATTTGCAATAAACAAAAANCTCCCTTCAGTTACNTTGGTCCATAAAGGGAATATCATGAAATATACCGAAGGNGCTTTCATGAAATGGGGATATGCACTTGCTGAAAGGGAATTTGGAGATAAAGTATTTACATGGTCNCAGCATAAAAAAATCACAGAAGAAAAAGGTATCTCAGCAGCTGATGCTTTGTTAAGCAAGGCTGAACTCTCGGGGAAAATAATAATAAAAGATGTAATAGCCGATGCATTTTTACAACAGATCCTTACCAGGCCGGCTGAATACTCTGTTATTGCAACATTAAACCTGAACGGAGATTATATATCTGATGCTCTGGCAGCTATAGTTGGCGGAATCGGAATTGCACCTGGCGGGAATATAAATTTTGAAACAGGACATGCAATATTTGAAGCAACGCATGGAACTGCTCCAAAATACGCCGGTCAGGATAAAGTAAATCCCGGATCAGTTATCCTTTCAGGAGCATTAATGTTCGAGTATCTGGGATGGAATGAAGTGGCACAAAAAATATATGATAGCCTTGAACTGACTTTTCAAAGCAAAAAAGTAACATACGACCTGCACAGGTTGATGGAAAACGCAACATTACTTAAAACATCCGAATTTGCTGATGCTATTATATCTAACATTTAAACACGTTTAAAAGATTTACCCTCTTTCTAAATATACTTTAACCTTCTTCCAGTAGTCTAATGTCTTCTTCCCGGATCCGTTCCAGCTTCTGGCGATTTTTTCAAAGTGCGGATATCCTCTTTGTCTAGCGTAATACAGGAATATCTCTTTTGAAACCTGAAGATCGTAACAATCCTCAAGCTTGTAATTATTCCCGGTCCTCCGGTTATAATCCAGAAGTCTGATAGGTCTTATCTGAAGCGGACCTGTTGCCTGTTCTATATAATTAAAAGCCCTGCCATTACCGGAACATTCAACCTGAATTACAGCTTTTATAAGCTTGTCGTAAACATCCACCGGCTCTGCTTTAACAATATAAATTACATTCAGATCGGGAGCGGCCACTTTAAGGGTAATTAGTAAAAAGAAAATCAGGAGGGAACTTTTCATGCACCAGGAATTTGTAATACAATTTTTAAATCTCTGTACCTCATTTTGTTGTAAGGTCAATTTATATTTTCATAAGTTGTCAGATTGTAAACAACTGTCAGATTAAATTGTTTAAGCAACATGCATTGTTTTAAATTTCTACAGATTGGTTTTGAACATTAAAAACCACGTAACTTATTGATATACATAATATACAACACCTTTAAAACGATAAAGATCATACTCTTTATCTGACGCTATGTTACATAACTTTATAAAAGATTTATATAATTTACATATTGCATGCTGGTTTAATATGAAATTTAAGCAAAAATTCTGTAAATGTTTCGGGATTTTAACAGGTCAGGCTTATCATACATCCTGTTTAACTTCTTCAATTTCCCTCTTTTCCCTGAAAAAGAAGATAAAACATATAAGCACGGCAACTGCGATGTATGCGGGCACAAACCAGATATTTTTCCACTGGTAAACCTGATCTACTGAATAATATGTTGTTACAAAGCCCGAGAACCATGTACCGATAAACATACCAAGACCATAAGTTACGAAAGTGAATAATCCCTGGGCTGCATTCTTAATCCTTTCATTCGATTTCTTCTCTGTGTACATATAACCTGTAACAAAGAAGAAATCGTAACATACTCCATGAAGGATGATACCGAGGTAAAGCATCCATATATTGGAATCCATATTACCATACGCAAAACACAGATAGCGAAGAATCCATGCCGTCATCCCGATAAGGAGCATTTTCTTGACGCCAATCCTGTTAAACAGGAATGGAATGGTAAGGAGGAAAAGAGCTTCAGAAATTTGTCCCATTACCATCTTTCCGGCAGCATTATGCATCCCCGACTGGTTAAGGTAAAGGTTTGCAAATCCAAAATAGAAGGAAAGGGGTATACATACGAATATAGCTGAGATAAAGAAAATGAGAAAGGATTTGTCCCTGAACAATACAAAAGCATCAATACCCATAACTTTTTTTGCTGAGGAGGGTGATTTTGCCAGAGGAGGAGTGTCGGGCAGCAGGAAGCTGAAAAACCCAAGCACTATCGATGCAATGGCAGCCATATAAAAAGTCCCCGGAGTCTGTTCTATGCCAAGAAGCGCAATCATAAAACCAGCCAGAACCCACCCGACATTACCAAATACCCTGACCAAAGGAAATTGTTTTCCAGGATCGGTCATCTGCCTGAATGCCACACTGTTCGACAGGGCTATAGTTGGCATGTAAGCCAGTGAATACAGCAATATTATCCAGTAAAATGGACCAACGTTTATAATTCTTGACGCGAGGAACAGGAGTAACCCACCGATAATATGCAAAAACCCCATCACCTTTTGAGCTGCGAAAAAACGGTCTGCCACCATCCCGATAAAGAATGTGGAAATCATGGTGGCAATCGCCAGTGCACTGTAAACAGCACCAATTTGAATACCTGTGGCGTGGAGGTATTTAGTCATGAATGTTCCCATGGTCACATACCATGAGCCCCAGATATAATACTGCAGGAACATCATAAAGCTGAGGATGATGCCGGTCTTTGTTTTCATATACTGGTATGTTTTGAATTAAGAATCTGCATTACCTTATTATTATCAGGTTTCATAAATAACTTAATAATTCTGAATTTACAATAGCAAGATATGAAATTCTTTTACTGATAGAAATTATTTTCGGAGATTCCAACAGGGGTCTTGACACCTTAAGGGAGGGCTTTTTTTATATCCCATTTTTTCCGCAATGATTTAAAGTCAATAGATTTTTATTCAAAATAAAAAAGTTGCCTTTTTGTCAGGCAACTTGCAGATTATTTTTTATCAAATTGTATATTCCTGACACGGCCTCCGGTTAATTTGAATCCTTTTAAATTGAGCTGCTTATCATTAAAAAAGCTGAGCGTGCCTAATGAGCAGCTGAATTGATCTTTATTGACCGGATCGGGTTTAAGTGTAAAATCACCCAGACGCATGTTCTGAATGACTAATTTGCCATTTGTTACATACACCTTATATACTGATTCTAATTCTTCACTAAAATAAGTGCCTGCATACTTTTTCAACTGAGCTGGTGTTACTGTTAAAGGAATAATTCTTTTGGCTCGGATTGACCTGTATTTCAGCGAATTAATCTCTCCGTTAATATCCTTTACAAAAGTCATCGATGAACCATATGCCTGGACCCAGAAGAGAGTATCAGCTTTTGCAATAGCCGGAAATTTGTTTTCACCATTTGCCTGCACAAATAATTGACCGTTCTCCAGGGTAAATGTTACATACCATCCCGGGCCCAACTGATAGCTGCCTATATATTTTTTTATTAATGAAGTATCCACTTTTACTGTCAGTGAATCTTTCAGATTTTCTTTTATTGGCGCTGGTTTAAGTTTATCCTTTAAAAAAAGGCTGGCTATTTTGGATGAATATTCTATGGGATCAAAACTACTAACGTTACTAAGAATGATCAATGAAAATTTTTCATCAGGGTAATTTGAAATAATGGTCCGGTAACCTTGCCATCCTCCGTCATGTGAAATGGTTTTCACTCCTCCCTCTTCATTTATTTCCAAACCATACCCATAATGAACTTTTTCCTTATTGTTAAGAACATCTTCCTCAAGCATTCTTGTATAAACCGGATCTTTTGACACTATGGCATTTTGAAAATTGATTACCCATTTACTTAGATCTTCAACTGATGTAAATATAGAACTCGAACCATATGCAGTAAGCGCACCCTGACTTATACCGAAACCACTGCCATCAGGTGAGTAAGAAGTGGCACGATTCTTAATGACTTTTTTGTAATTATCCAGGATAAAAGAAGAATTCATGCCAAGGGGTTTAAAAATATTTTCATCTTCCCAGTCCCCTAATGATTTCCCAGTGACTTTTTTAACTATCGCTGCCAGGAGGTTATATCCTGTATTGGAGTATGAATAATTTGAACCAGGTTCAAAATCCAATTGTTTTTGATACTTTACCATCCGCATTATGTCTTCAAATGAAAATATTTCATCATATCGCCATCCTGCTATATGTAAAGCATTTGTCCAATCTCTTATCCCGCTGGTATGATGAAGCAGGTTCCTGATTGTAATACTCTTCCCAAATTGAGGAACTTCGGGAAGGTATTTATGAATATCGTCGTCCAAAGATATTTTCCCTTCCTGAATCAGGGTCGAAATAGCCATCCCTGTAAATTGTTTTGATAAAGAGGCTATATCAAAAATGGTGGTCGGGGTAATAGAGATATCAAATTCCAGATTTGCCAGACCATAACCCTTTTCAAAGATTACCTTACCGTCTTTGATGATTGATACTGCACACCCCGGACTATTTGAATGGTTATAGGATTCAAAAATCGCATCCATCTTTGTAGAAAGTGAATCGGGCTTAATTTGTGCAGTACAAAACAAGCAAGCCAAAAAAAACGTAAAAAGTAAGGTAATCGATTTCATGATTTAAATTTTTTGTGTTTGGATTATCAAATTTAAGCAACAAAAGAAAAGACACCAGAATTAATTATTTGCTGCTTACAGATTTGAAAAAAATTCCTCTATTAACGCCCGCCAAACAAAAAAGCCGCATAAAGCAGCTTTTTTGTTGACCCACCTGGTCATGAACTATTTTCACATAACGCTTATAATCAATCTAATGCAAAGACCTTTTTTATAGAGGTCTCGAATAATACTCCTCTCTGCTTACATCTACTATTACAAAGTTAATCATATTTTTTATTATTAGTGGTTCTATAAAGGTTAAGTTATATTATTACATCTGCACACATTCATTCTGGGTGAAAAGTGGTCGAAAAAGGGGAGGGTTTGACAAGGTCACTTTCGTTGATTGTTTATTTTACCATAATTCATACGAAAACAATGTCCATGCAAATTGTATAGAGGGCCCAATTGTTGCAAGTTGTATTTATTTCTTTAGTTTGTCCATACAGTACCTTATTGTGTAAGCAGTCAATGTAAAGATTATTGATATTATTGACATTATTGTAAGTATGAAAGCGAAGATATATAAGGAATTCAAACAAAAGTATTCCCTCACTCCCAGTGCGATTAGTGTTATTAATAATAGCCACAAATTTTGGTTAAGATTAATATTAAATTTTTCAGTGGGATCAATTTGGTTATTCATTATATTGGGTATTTAATTTGACTAGTAATTACAACTTTCATAGTTGCAATAGTTACTCGTTCAGCTATGAAGAATATGTATCTTCCGCTGCTTCGCACTTATTAATCCCTAACACAACGAACAGAGAAACCATACCGCTCATTGAGGTACTTCCTGCTTACACTGGTGGTACTGTTGTACATGTTCCTGGCCCAGGCGTATGGCGTGTAGTACTCAGTAGAACTCCACCAGTTACCGTCGTAGCCAACATCGTTGCACGTACCATCGTCGTTACGGTAGCCACCCGGAAGAACTGTAAAACCCGTTTCATTGGTTGCTCCTGTATTTGGAGTTATCCAATGGGTTGTACCGGTTTCTTTAAGTTTGCCTCCGGCAACACTTTCGCTTCCCAAAAAGGTTGTAAGGGTAGTCCACTCGGCATCGGTAGGTACATGCCAGCTTGTGGGACATACATTTTTTCCCCCGTTGCTTGCCTCCTTCGTAGCCGCATTATTATCTACTACAAACCAGTTATACAGTCTCCCATAGGTAGTAGAATTTGCCGGAGTATTACCGTAATCGCTATAAGCTCCTGTGGTTGCAGCAGCCCATGTTGCAGCAACTGTTATATTGGGTATTGCTGTGCCATCGTTATATTTTGTGGTTTTCAGGTTTTCTGCCATCCATACCTGCGTGCCAATAGCAACAGTATTATAAACATTGCCGTCATTGTCAGTTATTGGTGCTGGTACTGAGGGGGTTACTGAGTTTGAAGCAGAGCTTGCTGCACTGTTACCAATAGCATTTGTGGCTGTCACTGTGAAGGTATAGGCAGTTCCATTGGTAAGACCTGTTACTGTAATTGGGCTCGCTGAACCGGTGCCTGTTATATTACCCGGACTTGAAGTTACCGTGTAGCTTGTTATGACAGAGCCACCATTACTGACTGGTGCTGTAAATATTACACTAGCCTGGGCATTTCCTGCAGTAGCTGTCCCTATTGTTGGCGCTCCCGGAACTGTGGTAGGTGTTACTGAATTTGAGGCAGAACTTGCCACACTGGTACCAATTGCATTCGTTGCTGTTACTATGAAAGTATAGGCAGTTCCATTGGTAAGACCTGTTACTGTAATTGGGCTCGCTGAACCGGTGCCTGTAAAACCACCCGGATTTGAAGTCACCGTGTAGCTTTTTATGACAGCGCCACCGTCACTAACTTTAGTCTCTAATTCTTTTACAGTCTTTTGTGAGGAATCTCGCAAATTTTCGAGCTTTCTAGATAAGGAGTTGATTTTGTCATTTAGGGCTGCCTTTTCTTTTTCTATACGAGAATTAACAAAATTAATTTCATCTTGAATGTACCGAATTACATCATTAAAATTTTCTTTTGGAAGAATTGTTGCATGTAAATCTGCTGAAGCGGAAGAATGTTCATGTATTGATCCAGATACACTCAAAGTTGTTGTTTTAGCTTTTAGCGGGAACTCCTTAAGATAGTTAAACAGGGATTTGAAAAAGGGGGATTTCCCAAATAAAACCGATCTCTCTTTCAAACTAATGATTAAGACTAATGTACCAACTAACTGTAGAAGTAAGCCATATACAATAATTCCAGTTTCGTTTATTTCAAACTGAATAAATACGAGGGGAAGTAGAAGTGTTGCTATAAAGAAGAAGAGCCATTTCCCTTTTAAGAACCATCTTCGAAGTCTTTTAAAATAATTGGATAAGTTCATAATCAAGTAGTTAATATGTTACAGCTAACGGTACGGCAGTTGAGATAGTTTGCGCCATCCTGGTGCGCGAGGGCTTTATCACGATCGCGGTACAAGGAGCTGGTTGATAGATAATTAGTTTGTTTAAACGTTTGACATCCTATCAAGGTTACTTTTGCAAATATTGTGACAAGCAAATTACCCCACTGACCGTGTTATGGGCAGCTATTTATCCAATTTTGTTTGCAATTAATCCTCCTATAACTGAGACGATAATGCCAACAATTATTACTACAAATATTATATTCCTAGTGGTCTTTTTTCGTTTGTATATTTCGATATAATCCCCCCAGTTAAAAATATAAGGAGGATATAGTCTTTTAGTCAGTAGAATTAATAATTGCAAACCGATCATTATTATAAATAGATATATTACTATTTTTATAATTGGTTTAAAAACGGGCTTAAGTATGTCCGGGGAAGTCTCATTATATAATTGCTGTTTATGAATGTCGAAAAGAGCGTTAATTACGTTTATACTATCTTGATTTTGATATTTAATAGCAAGAGAATCAAGCGCTTGAATTCTCTTATCTATATTGAAATCAATACCGTTCATCATATAATACATCATTCCTAAGAAGAAGAGCAACAAGGAAATTGGAGAAACAAATTTAAAATTGCTTTTTTCAGTAAGCTGACTAATGGAGAACGTTTTAATTTTTTGAAGTCTTTCTTCTAAAATAGAAGTTGTAATAAAAACCCAATCTCTAGTTTCTCCTGAAACATTCAGTCTTATTGGAATATCATATGAGTCCTTTTTTGAGCTACAAAATTCGAGTCTAATCTTATTATACTCAGGACTTCTTTTTGGAGGAAGGACACTATGACTTTTCTTTGCTTCAAATGCAAGGTTAACAATTTTCGTTGATCCTGAATTTTCCAAGGATAGAACGTCATCAAGACTTTTGGTTTCTTCTACAACTCCATTCTCATACTTAAGAACATATTTATTCTCTTTAATTGTTCCTTCACCAGTTTTATCAAGTTGCTCATTGGCTAACTCAACAATTCGCCTAAGCTCTTGTTCAGTTAGATTAAATCCAGAGGAGAATGTCTTTTTTGATTCAACAAGAATTTTTTTCATCTGTGTTTATTTATTTAGGTTAGTGCATTTAAGTTGCCCATAACGGCCCGGCAATAAAGGGAGGTTGTGTTACCCGACGCCAGCACCGGCAGGATCCTGATACTTAGCCAGAAAATTGTCACGGTGCAAGGAGGGTATGGCGCACTTTTTGCCGTCATGGTACAAATTTTATTGAGCATTACGAGTGTCGCGGTACAAGTTTGATCGGAGCCGCGAATTTATCCCCGGTTACAAAGTTGGTTGCGGGCACTGGCGCAGTGTCGCGGTACAAACTAACTCGGAGCCATAAATTTGTCAAGGTGCAGGATTTTAATTACGGGTAGATGCGCGTGTCCGGGTGTAATGGCCATTACGAATTTGTCTTGGGAGTAGGAGCAAAAGCAAAAAGTGTGACAAACAACTTACCTTTATTGTCCGTGTTATAGTGCGTAATTTTTTGTCATCAGAGAAAGAGCTATTGTCTTAGAAAAGCTTTGGACTTTAACAGGTCTTGGCTTATCGCTATTTGACAACTATCACCACAGGATTTGATGTCTCAGTCAAACCGTTAGACAGTATCCCCTCAGATCCTGTTATATTCTCCTTCTTTATTATTTCAAGTAATTTAAAAGCATCTTGATAGTCCACTAAAAGACTATCATGATATATATATTTTGGCCAAAAAGTGACTCCATTATCCAAATCATTAATAAATCCGTTCCTATCTAGAAAGGAAGTTTCTGATGTTTGTTTATTGAATACACAGAGTTTTGTTGAATCGGATAATCCCAAATTGAATTTCATAAACAAATACTCATTATTCTCACTTATTGTCCATATCCATAATTTATCTTTAATTCTATNATTTAACTCCTCTCTTTCTTGATTTTGTAAAGGAATTGAGAGGTCAGCTTCCATCTTTGATTGACCAAGATTAAAGATGGCATAAGGCTTATGTTTTGAATTTACAAACATGTTTAAAGTGTCAACTCTAGATTCAAGTATTCGAATTGTGTCCTTAAAATAATACATTGGGATAACTGTAGCCAAAAGTGGTGGTTTGTTAAAGACTCTATTGTGGTTTTTGATTTTTGTTTCAATGGCTCCGGTACTGTCTGTAATAATTAACCTAAACTCAGAATCATCTGGATAAGGACTGTTTGGAATAACAAAAATATAATTATTGGAGTCCGTTTTTAAAAATTGTAAAGAGCTAAAAGAAATATTGAAAGACCTATTAAAGACGCCATTAAAATCAAATTCCAGTATCGATTTAATTCCCCAGGCCATTATATAAACCTTCTCGCTTTTTTCATCAATCCAATAACTTGAAACATGTAGATATTCTCCTGGACCTCTGCCGTTTGAACCTACCTGTCTAATAAATTTGCCTTTTCTATCAAATTGGGTCAACCTGTCAAAGTCGCTTATGAAAATATAGTTTTTGCTAAAATCAATTTTAACTATTCTTCTTATTAGACTCTTTGCATTAGTTTCTAGTGGAATGTATTCTATTTCCCTACCGATGGCACTGAGAGAAACTGATTTAATGTTTTTTAGATTAGCTTCTATTTCAACTTTGTAAGGGAGAATAACAGAAGCTTTTTCATTTTTAACATTTGTTTTTTGATTAGGATTACTACATGAAGAAATAAATAAAAGTCCAAGTAGTAGATTGAGTAATGTTGGTTTCATACTTTTTATGCTTAAGTTATAAAGGTAAATAGTAAATTCAAGAGATGGCGTGGTTTTTGCAAAGTCCCGATAACCGGACGAAAGTTTTCTCGTCCAGGCGAAGTTCTCCAGATGGCGGAGTCCCTGTAGACGGCCGCGAGTTGTCCCGTCACGATAAAATTATCTAGGCGGCGATGCAAAAACCATAACAGCATTGTCTAGGTTGAAGGTACTTGTTGCAGGATTTGTCTCGGGATACAAAATTCGGTTAATTAAATGAGCTGGAGTTATAGTGCGTAAGTCGGTAGTCACTGAGAATTAGATCGATGCACTTATGCACTATAACCTTGTTTTTATGATTAATTAAATTACTCATATCTGCTTTGTTTTCAACGATATAATTAAACCAAATCTTAATATTAATCAGTGATTCGGACATTCAACAAAACCAAATTTACAACTAAACTAAGAGATAGACAATTATATTTCAATCACTTATGTGCCAAAGGTCTAATATCAAAACTCAAAGACCTTATATCATTTGTACTACAAATGGCTTCCCAAATACCCTCAATCAAAATCAGTCTGGCGCGAGCCGTCGCGAGTAGCAGACAATTTTCGGCATATGAAGTGGGGTTATTGAATGACTAAAGCAAGGCTTATGCAATAACCCGAAGGGCTTGGCCTTGCTGTGTCATGAAATATTGCTTTATGCAAACCCACGAGTGCCGATTAAAATTGGATGCCGCAGGCTCGCAGTAATCAATAGTGAGGGTTGCGATTTATGTTGCATACCTTAGACCTATGTATTCTGAAATGCAACATAAAGAGAGCATACCCGAACACCTAAATTCCTTTTTCGATTTTTTGAGGAATTACCTTCAACGTTTTATCGAGCGTAAAAGTAATGCTTAAATCAAC
>JGI24132J36420_10001074_pt1 | contig 12661 bp, 11 predicted proteins | sample BarGraNGADG00212_3_FD_36420 | JGI IMG/M metagenome (IMG submission 36420) | reverse complement strand
TGATCGGGTTCGTCAACTGGCCCTGGGCGGCGAGGGCCCTCAGGGCCCAGACGTTCTCGTTGACATCGAGAGAGTTCGTCAGTCTGGCTCGCTTGAGCGGTGAAAAGACCTGGAAGATCATCTTCAAAGAGATCGCACCAAACATGAGCTCTTACCTGTTCATGATGTTCATCCTCCTCTTCGGAGGAGCGGTCCTCACGGCAGCCACGCTCGATTTCATGGGGCTCGGTCCGCAGGGGACGATCTCGCTCGGCCAGATGATGAATTACGCCAACGCGAACTCCTCGCTCCTGCTGGGGATCTGGTGGTGGTTCATTCCACCGGGCCTGGCGATCATGCTCATCGTGGGCGGCGCCTACTTCATGAACGTCGGCCTCGACGAGGTCTTCAATCCGCGGCTGAGAGAGATGTGAGCAAGTGAGTCTGCAAATCGAGAATCTCAAGGTTTACTACCGCACCCTGGCCGGCGACGTCCAGGCCCTGGACGGCGTTACCTTCGATATCGCCGATGGCGAGATCATGGGGCTGGCCGGGGAGTCGGGGTGTGGCAAGTCGACGCTCGGAAACAGCTTGATCTCCCTCACCGGGCGCATGAAATACGTCGGGGGGAAGGTCACACTCGACTCGAAAGAGCTTCCTGTTTGGGATTTCGGCGAGATGAACCACTACCGGTTCAAGGATCTCTCGATCATCCCGCAGTACGCCATGAGCGCCATGAACCCGACCAGGAAGATCGGGAAGATGACCGCAGAGTTGCTCGACTCGAGGGGCGTTAGGCACAAAGAGATCCTTCCGGAGCTGAAACGCCGGTTCGAGCTGGTGGGACTGTCGCACGACGTGCTCGACATGTTCCCGATCGAGCTCTCGGGCGGTATGAAGCAGCGCGCAGTGATGGTCATCTCGACATTGCTCAATCCCTCGCTTCTGATCGCTGACGAGATCACCTCGGCGCTCGACGTCTCGACCCAGAAGGCCGTGGCGGAGATGCTCGTCGAGTTCCGCGAGCGCGGTTACGTGAAGAGCATGATCGTCATCACGCACGACATCTCGATCCTTTACCAGGTTGCCGACACGATCCTCGTGATGTATGCGGGCAAGCTGGCCGAGAAGGCCTCGGCTGAGACGATCATCAACTCTCCGCGGCATCCGTACACGCGCCTGCTCATCTCATCGCTGCCGGAAGTCGGAGTGACTTACTCCGGCAAGAGGCTCGAGGGCATCGCCGGTACACCGCCGGCCCTGCTCAATCCGCCAACGGGGTGTCGCTTCCGCGACCGCTGTCCGTTCGCGTACGAGAAGTGCCTGGAAGAGCCGCCCTTCGTTGAGGTCGATCCCGGGCACTACACCGCCTGTTGGAAGGAGATTTAAGAGATGTTGAAGCGGAGTTCGAAGCAATGAGCGGTTACGGAAGCGGCGGGGAAGGTAACGGCGAGGGCGGGCTGCTCAAGCTCGACAACGTCAGCAAGGTCTTCAGCACCGGTACCTTCGGCGGCAAGCACATAACCGCGGTCAGGAATGTCAGCTTCGATGTGAAGCCCGGCGAGGTCATGTCGGTCATCGGCGAGAGCGGAAGCGGTAAGTCCACTATCGGCAGGATGATCCTGCGCCTGTCCCCGATAACGAAGGGCGTTATTTCCTTCGAAGGGACGGACATTTCGACCCTCAAAGGGAAGAATCTGAAGCGCTACCGCAGCGACGTTCAGGGCGTTTTCCAGGATCCGTTCAGTTCCTATAACCCAATCTTCAAGGCCGATCGCGTCTTCGCGATGATCAAGAGCGAGTTCTTCCCCGGAATGAGCGGGCCGGAGTGGAGAAACAAGATCGGGCTTGCGCTCGAGGCGGTCACGCTCGACCCCTCGCAGGTACTGAACAAGTACCCGCACCAGTTGAGCGGCGGCCAGCTTCAGCGCCTTCTGATCGCTCGAGCCCTCTTGCTCGACATCCAGTTCCTGGTTGCCGACGAGATCATCAGCATGCTCGACGCCTCGACCAGAATCGACGTGCTCAACCTGCTCGCCGATCTCAAGGGCAGGGGCCTGGGCATCATGTTCATCACCCACGATCTCTCGCTCGGTAACTACATCAGCGAGAAGACCGTCATCCTGCGTCGCGGCTTGGTCGTCGAGATGGGAGCCACCTCGAAGGTGTACGGCAACCCGACTCACCCGTATACGAAGATGCTCCTCGCCTCCGTCCCCCAGCTTCACCGCAAGTGGGAAGAGGTCGCCGAAGAGCTCAAGGTGTCCGAAGAGGTGCTCATCGACCGAGAAGCCGCGGCAAAGAAGGCTTACGAGACCGTCAGCGAGATCCTGGCGCCCGATGCCGATGACTCGGTGCTCGTCGAGACCGAACCCGATCACCTCGCTCGCTTCTCTCCCGAGCAAGCTCGGGAGATGGAACCAGCCGCGGTCGCCGGGAAAACGGNATGAGCCAAGTACAGATCCGGGGCCAGGGGAAGATCGAAAATCTCCCCTGGGAAGAGCGACCAGCCGGNAGTACTGAACCGGTTTGGCGCTACTCGAAGAACCCCGTCATCCCGCGCGACCTAGTACTGAACCGGTTTGGCGCTACTCGAAGAACCCCGTCATCCCGCGCGACCTGATCCCGAGCTCGAACAGCATCTTCAACAGCGCTGTCGTTCCATACAAAGGCGAATTCGCGGGCGTTTTTCGCTGCGATGATCGCTCTCGCCTAATGGTCATGCATCGCGGCTTCAGCTCTGACGGCCTGAACTGGAAGCTCGATCCAGAGCAGCTCCGGTTCGAGGGCGCCGATCCCGAGATCGCGGAGTTCGTCTACGGCTATGACCCGCGCGTCGTCTGGATCGAGGATCGCTACTACATCACTTGGTGCAACGACTACCACGGGCCCACGATCGGCGTCGCCTGGACGAAGGATTTCGAGACCTTCCATCAACACGAGAACGCTTTCTTGCCCTTTAACCGAAACGGCGTCCTCTTCCCGCGCAAGGTAGGCGGCAACTTCGCCATGCTCTCGCGGCCCTCGGATAACGGCCACACTCCGTTCGGTGAGATTTTCTACAGCGAGAGCCCCGATCTGACCTTCTGGGGAAAGCACCGGCACGTGATGGCGCCGGTCGCGAACTCCTGGCANGCCACCAAGGTCGGCGGAGGGCCGGTTCCGATCGAGACCTCCGAAGGNTGGCTACTGATCTACCACGGCGTACTCACCTCCTGCAACGGCTTCGTCTACAGCGCGAGCGTTGCGCTGCTCGACCTGGAGAAGCCCTGGAAGGTGATCGCGCGAGCGAAGCCGTACATCATCTCGCCGCAGACGATCTACGAATGCGCCGGAGATGTGCCGAACGTCGTCTTCCCCTGCGCGGCGCTCTGCGACGCGGACACCGGGCGCCTGGCGATCTACTACGGCGCCGCGGACACGGTGACGGGGCTCGCCTTCGGCTACGTCGACGAGCTCGTCGAGTTCGCCAAGAAGAACTCACTCTGAGAACTCGGATCGCACACGCAGGTCNGCGCGGGCCTGCGTGTGTCGACCTTCTCAGTTAGTCTCTTCGCCTATGGAGATGGCTGTGCTTCACCTCTCAATGCTCCTCAGGAGCAAGCTGGTCGATCGCGGCGGCGAGAATATCGGCCGCGTCGAAGACGTGATCGTCAGATTGGCCGACGGCGCCTACCCACCGGTCACCGGGCTCAAGGCGCACGTGGCCGGGCGCGATCTCTTCATCGCCGCCAAGATGATCGCCGCGCTGGAGCCGGGCAGGGTTCAGCTCGCCGGCGATCAGCTCAATTTCGGCCGTTTCGAGCGCCGCCGCGGCGAGGTGCTCTTGCGCCAGGACGTTCTCGGGCACCGGCTGATCAACGTCGCCGGCGCTCGCCTGGCCAGAGCGAGCGATATCGAGCTGGCCTTCAGTGAGGACACCTGGCGCGTCGTGGGCGTCGACGTCAGTCTGCGCGGCCCCCTGCGCCGACGTCTGCCGCGGCGGCTGGGAGGCCGCTCGGCGGCTCGCACGCTGCTCGACTGGGAGAGCGTCGAGCCCTTCGTCGGACATGTGCCCTCGTCGAGGCTGCGGATGCGCTTCGGCAAGCTGGCACAGCTCCATCCGGCCGAGATCGCCGATCTGGTCGAAGCCGCCACGCACGAAGAGGGCGAGGAGATCATCCGCGCCGTCGGCGCCGACCGCGAGTTCGAGGCCGACGTTTTCGAGGAGCTGGATCCCGAGCATCAGGTCGAGTTCTTGCATCAGCGCTCGGACGCCGAGGCGGCGAACGTGCTGGCCAAGATGGGNGCCGACGACGCGGCCGACTTGCTGGCCGAGCTCGAGCAGGAACGGCGCGAGCCGGTGCTCTCGCTGCTGCCGAAGACCCAGCAACGCAAGGTTCGAACGCTGCTCGGCTTCAATCCCTCGACCGCCGGCGGGCTGATGAATCCCGATTTCCTCTGTTTCTCTGAGCGAGTAAGCGCCAAGAGAGCGCTCGACGAGATCAAGAGGTCGACGCTCGAGCCCGAACAACTGACGGTCGTCTTTACCAGCGACAGCAAGAAGCGGCTTTCCGGCACGCTAGCCGTCGCGGCGCTCGTCCGCGCCGATCCGGAGACGCGGCTAGCCGATATCGTCCAGCGCCGACCGGTGAGCTTGCACCCCGCCGCCGATCTGCCCGAAGTGGCGCGTGAGCTGACCGATTTCAACCTTACCGCGCTACCGGTCGTGAACGAGGAGGAACAAGTGGTCGGTGTGGTCGCCGTCGACGACGTGCTCGAGCTGCTTTTCCCCGAAGACTGGCGCCGCCGCTTCAGCGCCTTCAGCAACGAGTGACGCGGCTTCGACCGAGTCCGAAAGAGAGGTCGACGAGCTCTACGGCTGGTAGAGTCCGGGCGGCTCTGATAGTTCGCGTGGAGGTATCCGTGGAATCTGATGACCCTTTGAGTAGCAACTCTCCGCGCGCCTTACAGGCACGGTGAGCGAGACGGATCGCTGACCTCCTGGGCGTGCGCGAGATGCACGCATGACCGGCCCCGTAAGGCCGGAGGAGGTATAGCGATTGTCCAAGAGGAAGACTCCTGCGCGTTCGACCCGGTCGCTGAGCGCCGCTGCTCGGCCCGACGAGGCGCGTTTCGGCGATATCAAGGGCGCCCTGGGCACCATTCGCCGGGATGAGGTTCCGCCGCGTCATTCGTGGCGCGGGCGAGTCAAGGCGCTGCTCGCGATCATGGGCCCCGGCCTGATCGTGATGGTCGGCGACAACGACGCCGGCGGCGTCTCGACCTACGCGCAGGCCGGACAGAACTACGGCACCAGCCTGCTCTGGGTGCTCGCCGTGCTGATAGTCGTCGTGATCGTGAATCAGGAGATGGTCGTCCGCCTGGGCGCGGTCACCGGCGTCGGGCACGCCCGGCTCGTGTTCGAGCGCTTCGGGCGTTTCTGGGGCTCCTACTCGGTCGGAGCACTGTTCGTGCTCAACTTCCTCACCATCCTGACGGAGTTCATCGGGATCACGCTGGCGCTCGAGTACCTGGGCGTGAACCGCTACGTCGTCGTCCCGATCGCCGCCGTAGCTCTGATCGCGATGACGCTCACCGGCAGCTTCCAGAACTGGGAGCGCTTCATGTACGTGTTCATCTTCGCGAGTCTGATCGTCATTCCCCTTGCCCTGCTCAGTCACCCCAAGGCCGGCCCGATCGTGCACGGCTTTCTGGTTCCCAGCGTCCACGGCGGCGTCAACTCGACCTCGGTCTTGCTCATCATCGCCATCGTCGGAACAACCGTGGCGCCCTGGCAGCTCTTCTTCCAGCAGTCGAACGTGATTGACAAGCGGATAACGCCGCGCTGGATCAACTACGAGCGCGCCGACACCATCATCGGCGCCGTCTTCGTCGTCGTAGGCGCCGCCGCTTTGATGATCACAGGCGCTTTCGCCTTCGACGGAACCTCGCGCCACGGTCACTTCAAGGATGCTCACGCGGTCGCCGTCGGCCTCGCCGACACGATCGGCCGGCCGGCAGCCGTCCTGTTCGCGATTGTCCTGCTCAGCGCCTCGATCATCGGCGCGCAAGCGGTCACGCTGGCGACCTCCTACGCGCTTGGCGACGCCTTCGGTACACGCCACTCGCTTCACCGCTCTTTCCGAGAAGCGAAGCTCTTCTACGTCGCCTTCTCGGGCTTGACGCTGCTCGCCGCCGGCATCGTGCTCATCCCCCATGCCCCACTCGGGCTGGTTACGACCGCGGTGCAGGCGCTCGCCGGTGTGCTCCTGCCCAGCGTGACCATCTTCCTGATCATGCTCTGCAACGACAAGCACGTGCTTGGGCCCTGGGTAAACAGCACCTGGCTCAACGTGCTCGCCAGCATCATCGTCGGTGGGCTCTTCGTTCTCTCGGGCATCCTGGTCGTGACGACCGCCGTGCCCTCGGTGAACGTTCTGATTCTTTCGCTCGTGCTGGGCGCTCTGCTCGTAGCGGGTCTCGTTCTTCTCGCTCTCAGAACCTTCTTCTCTCGGCGCCAAGAAAAACCCACGGAGCNTCCTGCGNCCGCCGAAAGGGAGACCTGGACGATGCCTCCGCTCGCTCTACTCGAAAAGCCGGTCTGGTCGCGAGAGCGGCGGCTGGCAATGCGCCTGATGTGGATCTACGTCCTGACCACGGTTGTGCTTCTGGTGGTCAAGGCGGTTCANCTCGGTCTAGCTCAATAGAGCGCCTGCCGAGGGCGCCGGAATGGCTCCGACGCCCTCGAACAAACCGCGCCTTAGTCCGCGAGCTCAGTCTTGAGCGCCTTGATCTTCTCGATCATCGGGGTGAGCTTCTCGTTAGAAATCTCGCCGCTCTCGACGAGCTCGGCGACGAGCTTGCCGAGGCTGTCGTAGGTCTCCCCCAGCTCGCGCTTGGCCTTCATATCCTCGACACCCTCGCGCGTCTTGCTCGCCGTCTTCTCGGCCACGTTCTTGGCGCGATCCATGAATCCCATATTTCCTCCTTCGTCTTTGTCCTGTTCTCCCTATTGTCGCCGTAGCAGCCGCGAAAACCAAACTTTCACCTTCTCTGCCCGGTATTCGGATATCTTCCCGGCTCGTGGCCCATCATCACTTCGAACCGGAGTCCTACCCGGAGCGCGTACGCAGTAAGGTGCCGCAGTACGACGAGCTCGAAGACGCTCTCGCCGGCGCGACCGAGACACTCGCCGCGACAAGAATCCTCGATCTCGGCTCCGGAACGGGCGAGACGGCGCGGCGCGTGCTCGAGAAACATCCCCGCGCCCGCGTGGTGCTTGTCGACGCGTCGGCGAAGATGCTCGAGGCGGCCCGCCTGGCTCTACCCGAGGATCGCATCGAGGAGATCGTCGTTCGGCCGCTCGAAGATCCCCTTCCCGACGGTCCGTTTGATCTCGTCGTCTCGGCGCTGGCCATTCACCATCTCGAGAGCGCGGAGAAACGGCTCCTCTTCCGCCGGATCGCCGAGGCGCTCGAGCCCGGCGGGCGTTTCGTCCTGGCCGATGTCATCATCCCGGACGATCCGAGTTGGGCAGTTTCGCCTCTGGACTCACCTTACGATCGCCCCAACCGGCTCGATGACCAGCTTCAGTGGATGGGCGAGGCCGGTCTGGAGCCGAGCGTGGTTTGGGTCTGCGGCGACCTGGCAGTCGTCAAAGGCGATCGTCCGATCAAACAATCATTCGAAGTCGAGGAGGGGAACGATGCCGACCCAGCCGAAAGATGAAGACAAGACACGCGAGCGCAAGCGAGCTGCCCTCGCCGCGCTCGATCAGGCGAGCGTCAAGCGCGTCTACGGCGAGCCGATCGAGATCGAGGGAGGGAAGATCATTCCGGTTGCCGCTGTGCGCCGTTGCGGGAAGCAAGAAGACGACGAGGCGAGCGAGAAGGGCTGCGGCTGTAGCTGCGTCAGCGTCAGGCCGGTCGGTCTCGTCACGATCCGGGGCGATCAAGTCGAGTGGCAACCGATTTTCGATTACAACCGCGCGGCGCTGGCCGTGGCGGGAGTGCTCGGCCTCTTCCTCTTGTTTCGGCGCCGCTGAGAGCTGAGCCTATCCCGATAGGAATGCGCGACCGAGGGGGTCGAGGCGCGGATGCCAGGGGTCGAACGAGCCGCGAAAGCGCACTGGTAGTGCGGTGGGTGGTTCGGGCGGCAGCTGGCGCCGCGAATCGGCCGCATCGGTTGTGTAGGCCTAGCGGGATCGGCTCTTAGGAAGCGCCCGCGCGAGATGCCGCGATCTGGTCGCGGTACCAAAGCGCGCTGCGCTTGGGAATGCGCCGCTGCGTCGGATAGTCGATGTAGTAGAGGCCGAAGCGCATGTTGTAGCCCTTCTCCCACTCGTAGTTGTCGAGCAGCGACCAGACGCAGTAGCCCTTGACGGGAACACCGTCGGCGATGGCTTGTGACAGAGCCCCGACGTGGCGTACGAGATAGTCGACCCGCTCGGGATCCTCGACAACGTCTTCCCCGTCCCACTTGTCCGGAAAGGCGGCGCCGTTCTCGGTGATGTAGATGTCGATCTCACGGTAGTCGCGCTTGAGACGAAGCATGAGCTCGTGTAGGCCGTCGGGCGTTACGTCCCAGCCCATCTCCGTCAGAGACTGATTCGGTACACATTTCAGGCCCAGATAGGGCGAGCTCGGCTCTGTCTTGACCACCGCCCGCGAATAGAAGTTGACACCCAGAAAATCGGTCGGGCTCGAGATTGCGGCCAGATCGCCGTCCTCGATCGACTCTTCGAAGCCGAAGCGCTCGTACCTGGCGAGCATGTCTTCCGGGTAGCGACCCTTGAACACCGGGTCGAGGAACCAACGGTTCAGGAATCCATCCCAGACGAGCGCCGCTTCGACGTCCTCCGGGCTTTCGGTGAATGGCTGGGTGGGGTTCAGATTGGGCGCGATCCCGATCTTGGCGGAGGCAAAGCGGCCGGCGCGAAGTGCCTGAACGGCGAGACCGTGCGAGAGCAGCAGGTGGTGCGAGACGCGCAGGGCTTTGGGCCAGTCGTTGTAGACGCCCGGCGCCTTCTCGCCACCGATGTATCCCATGAANGCCGTNACCCAGGGCTCGTTGTGCGTCTGCCAATGATCGACACGATCGCCGAAGCGCTCGAACATCGCGGAGGCGTATTCGGCGAAGTGCTGCGNGGTGTCCCGGTTCGTCCAGCCGCCCTCGTCCTCGAGCGCCTGCGGAAGATCCCAGTGATAGAGCGTGGGGAAGGGCATGATTCCGCGCTCGAGCAGGCCGTCGATCAGTCGCGAGTAGAAGTCGACGCCCTCCTCGTTCAGCGGGCCTTTGCCGGTCGGCATGACCCTGGGCCAGGCGATCGAGAAGCGATAGATGTTGACGCCGAGGCCGGCCATCAGGTCGAGATCTTCCTGCCAGTGGTGGTAGTGATCGCAGCTGACGTCGCCGTTCTCGCCGCGGGCCGTTCGGCCGGGCTCGTGGCTGAAGGTGTCCCAGATCGACGCCCCGCGGCCACCCTCGTTGACTGCGCCCTCGACCTGATAGGCCGAGGTCGAGACGCCCCAACCGAAATCGGCAGAAAAACCCGGAACGAATCCGCTACCAACCTGTGCTGCCATTTGCTTGTACTCCCTTTCGCCTTGGCTTCTACTGTGCTGGTCGCCGAGCGACACCGACGAGCGCCGGAGCGGTGCTCGCTGGAGTCATAGGCGAAGCGACCCGCCCGTAAACCTCAGCTTGAACTCATTTTATCCTATCCGCCGCAAACGTTCCCTGAGTTCATCAAGGTGAATCATCGCGCGGCAGAGGGCCACAAAAGCGGGCGTATTCGGCACTAACACGGACGAAACGGCTCACCCTTCAGCTTCAGGCCGGTACTGATCTAACGTTGTAAACGTTTTCTCGCTGGTAGTCGCTCTTTTTTGGCTCGGCTACGGTCAGGAGTTGGGGATCGCGGCTAGTGCCTGGCCGAGGTCGCGCCGTTCCACGAGCATCTCCTTGCCTCTCTGACTGAGAGGAGCCCAAACAAGAACGTCAGGACGCTTGCAGCAGGGCAGCAAGCCGCTCGGCGCCGGTCGGGAGTTGTTGCTGCCACGAGACGAGCACGAGTCGATCGGTGTGACGACAAGCCTCGTGGATGTAAGGGATCTCGCGGCGCGCACGCTTGGCGAGGATCGGGTCGCTGGGACGGGTCGGAGCGAGGCTTTGGTTGACGACCCAGGCGTAGGGATGGATGCCGGCGCGGGCAAGATCATCAGCGAGGCGAGCCGCTTCGTGGACAGGGGTGGCCTCGGGGAGAGTGACAAGCAGGACACGGGCATAGTCGGGGTCGCGCAACCGGGGAAGCAACTGGCGGATCTCCTCGGGCGTCTGGCCGCTCGTGCGGGCGACGTCGCGATCGTACGCCTCGGCGGCCTCGAGTAGGAGCAGGGTGTGACCGGTGGGCGCGGTGTCGAGGACGACGAAGCCGTCTTCGGCGGCGGCGACAGTGCGGGCGAAGGCGCTGAAGACGGCGATCTCCTCGGTGCAGGGAGAGCGGAGGTCTTCCTCGAGAAGCGCCAAACCGTCCGAGTCCAGGTCGCGGCCGGCTGTCGCGAGCACCTCCTCGCTGTAGGCACGCGTCTCGCGCTCGGGGTCGATGCGGCTGAGGGTGAGCAGATCGGTGTCGCCGTCGACGGTCTGGGCAAGGTGGGCGGCCGGGTCGGTGGTGGAGAGGTGGACAGGGTGGCCGCGGCGCGCGAGTTCGGTCGCGATCGCAGCGGCGATCGTGGTCTTGCCGACGCCACCCTTGCCCATCGTGAGCACGACGCCGCGGCCGGCGGCGGCGATCTCGTCGACTAGCGCTTCGAGTGGCATCGCCGATTCGGGGATCGCGGTCACATCGGCCAGAGCGGCGTCGGCGTCGGCACTGTCATCGGTCTGGTCGAAGACGCGGGCGAGGTTGGCGACGCCGAGCGGTGCGAACGGGAGCAGCGGCACCTCACTGCGGTCGAGCTCGGCTAGCCCAGACGAGAGGTCGGCGAGCGCTTCGTGCTGACGCAGCTCGAGCGAGAGCGCGACGGGATCGTCGGAGGCGGCGGTGTAGAGGCCATTGAGGACGAGCTGCTGATTGGCGACGCCGAGCGCCTCGAGTTCGGCGCGGGTGTGCTCTGCCTCGGCGAGCGCGGATGGCTCGGGCCGCGCTACGAGCACAAGCGTCGTCTGCTCTGGATCGGCGAGTGCGGCGACAGTCGCCTCGTAGAGTGAGCGCTGAGCTTCGAGGCCGGAAAGCGGGCCCAGGCAGGAGGTGCCGGTGGTGTTTTCGGCGATGAAGCCGCTCCAAGCGCGCGAGAGACCGAGCAAACGCAGCGTGTGGCCAGTTGGAGCGGTGTCGAAGACGACGTGGTCGAAGCCAGAGGTCGCCTTTGGATCACCGAGCAAGCGGGCAAACTCGTCGAAGGCCGCGATCTCTAGCGTGCAGGCACCGGAGAGCTGTTCCTCGATGCTCGCTACAGCCGCCTCGGGCAGTACGCCGCGGTAGGGGCCGACGATCCGCTCGCGGTAGTCGCGGGCTGCCTCCTCCGGGTCGAGGTTCAGCGCGAACAGTTGCTCCTCGCCCGCGACCAGCGTCGGAATCTGTCCAAGCGGAGTCTCGAGCACTTCATCGAGGTTGGAAGCAGGGTCGGTGCTGACGACGAGCACTCGAAGGCCGCGGCGTGCGAGAGAAACGGCGGTCGCGCAAGCGATCGAGGTCTTACCCATGCCACCTTTACCGGTGAAGAAGATTGCGCGGGTCGGCCGCTCAAGGAAACTCATCAGCAGCAGGAGCTCGAGTCGGGTTGCGTCGTTTCGGCGGGTTTCGCTTTGCCGCCACCGCAGCAACCGCCTTTCGAGTCAACGAGCGGCAGCGACTTGGCGACCTTGGGTTCGACGCGGGCCCCGAGCAGCTCGTCAGCCGCCTTGAGGATACTGCGGGCGGGAGTCTCCTTCACCCTGCGCGCCGTCGTCACGGCGTGGGCGATCTCCTCGTCCAAGACGCCTAGCTCGCGCGCGAGTCCGACGTGATACTCGAGGCAGGGCTCGCAATTGGACGCGATCGCCGCACCGATCGCCACCAGTTCGTTGATCGCTTTCGTGTAGATGACGGCCGGCTGCTCGATCCCGGCCCAGCCCGCGAGTTCCACTCGCGACGGGTAAACGCCCTCGCTGACGACCTGCCCATCGGCAAGTACGAGCGGCAGGCACTGCTCGCCCTTCTCACGCAAGGCCGCGCTGACGATCTCGCGCTCGGCGAAGGCGCCCGGTTGTTGGCCCAGGTTGAAACGCTCGACTGGGACACCGTGTGCGGCAATCCAGTCGAGATCGGCGGCAAAGCGCACCAGCGCAGGGTCGATGCTCGGACCGCAGACCCCGGTCGAGCAGCACATCGCCGGGTCGAATACCTCAATCGTCTTCATACCTTCGCTACCTCCGGTTCCTCAATCGACTTCGGTTGGACAGTTGCGACTTCTGGCCAGCGCAGGCGGCGCGAGAGCCAGAGGGCGACGTAAACGAGCGCGACGAGAACCGGCACCTCGATCAGCGGGCCGACCACGCCGGCGAGCGCCTGGCCGGAGGTCGCTCCGAAGACGCCTACGGCCACCGCGATCGCCAGCTCGAAATCGTTCGAGGCGACCGTGAAGGCGAGGCTCGCGGTTTGGGCGTAGGGCATACGCATCAGCCGTCCGGCGCCGAAGCCCGCAAACCACATCACAGC
>JGI24132J36420_10001070_pt1 | contig 12674 bp, 7 predicted proteins | sample BarGraNGADG00212_3_FD_36420 | JGI IMG/M metagenome (IMG submission 36420) | reverse complement strand
CCTCATTTGATAAGTTGAAGATGTTGCATGGATTTATCTTTACTATTCCCGGGGTACCTACCATATATTATGGTGATGAAATTGGAATGCCGGGAGCCAATGATCCTGATAACCGAAGAATGATGAAGTTTGACGGTTTGAATAAGAATGAACTTGCGGTACGTGAGTATATCAAGAAGCTGATCTCACTCAGACGTAATTATTTGCCACTGGTATATGGGGATTTTAAACTTCTTCTGAACGAAAAAAATGCGATGGCTTATTCAAGAACCTATTTTGGTAAGATTGCTTTGGTCGCCATGAATAACTCAGGCAAGGAACAAAAGGTGATACTCACTCTTCCGGAATATTATGACAAAGCCTCTTTGAAAGCCAATTTTGGTTCTGCTTTTAGTTTAGCTAATGATGGTAAAGTAACTATTACTTTGAAGCCAAGAGGATTCGAGATTTTGTCAAATTAGCAATCGGATTATCTTTAAACAAGTAGGGACAGGTCGCGACCTGTCCCTACTTGTTCATAAAAACTTGTTACTTTATTTCTTTGCAGAAGTAAAGATTTTATATTCCCAGGGATTAAGGGTATAGGTAAGTTTGGGAGTTATTTCTACAGCAGTATTGTCAGGAAAAGAAGTGTATTTTCCGGCATAAGCTGTAGCCTCAAGCGTGACTTTCTGTTTCTTGGGTGATAAATTGAAAACAGCAAGAACTTTGTCTTTTTCATTCTGACGAACAAATGCATAGACTTCGGGTACTGATGATATGACTTTAACAAGTAAAGCACCCTTTTCTCCATTCCAAAGAGCCGTATTGTTCCTTTTCAATTCGACCAATTGTTGGTAAAATGTAGCATATTCATTTGCAGGAAAAGTAACTGTATCTCTTTCAAAGAAACGCAGCCTTTTGTTAAATCCTGCTTCCTGACCGGTATAGATCAATGGCATGCCCGGCATAACGAAAGTAAAGGCAGCAAATGTCTTAGCGGCATCCTTCATCCTTTCAAACTCTGTACCATTCCAGGAATTCTCGTCATGATTGGATGTGAACAACATTCTGTATGCATTCGGTTTGTATAGACTGTCTTGCTTTTTTAGATATTTATCGATATCTGAAACTTTCTTCTTTCCTTGTGCAATGCCATTCATCAGGGCATGAAATTCCCAGGCATATGACATATCAAAGGCACTGTCGTGTAGGACTGGCTTCTCAGCTTCAGCAAGCATGAATAGGTCGGGTTTGATTGTTTTTAACTGTGCATAGGTCTGGATCCAGAAGTCAACCGGGACTTCACCTGCTACATCGCAACGGAAGCCATCAATTCCTGCCTCTTTTATCCAGTATTGCATAGCATCCTGCATGGCTGCACGCATCTCTGTACTTTTAAAATCAAGTTTGGCCACATCGGTCCAATCGTATTGGGTTGCAATTTTACCGGTTGAGTCTTTTTTATACCATTCAGGATGATCTTTAGTCCAGGCATTGTCTCTTGAAGAGTGATTTGCCACCCAGTCTANGATTACTTTAAAGCCAAGATCGTGAGCCTTTTTAACCAGTTGNTTGAAATCGGCAAGGTTGCCATACTCNGGATTGATTGCTTTATAATCTTTTACAGAGTAGTAGCTGCCCAACTTTCCTTTGCGTGCTTCGATTCCGATTGGATTGATCGGCATAATCCAAAGAATTTTTACGCCCAGTTTCTGAAGACGTGGCAGTTGTGTTTCGAAAGCTTTAAAAGTACCTTCGGGAGTGTACTGACGGACATTTACCTCGTAAATTGTTGCATCATATGACCAATCTGGATGTTGGACCGGAATAGTTGCAACTGTTTTTGTCTCATTTTTACATGCAATCAGCGCAAAAGTTAAAGTAATTACGATCAGTACTAAACTGCTGAATCTTCCTTGCAAACGTTTGTAATAAGGGTTCATGGGTTTTTGTTTTAAGTTGAAAAGCTTTATGTTACAGGATTTTAAAGATAACATAAAAAATTTGAATCTCAAAATAAATATTGATGTTATCAGAATAATTATGGGTGTTTATTTAATTTGAATTGTTGAGATTATATGACATAAAAAAAGCCGACTCTTTAAAAGGAGTCGGCTTTTTTTATTGATTTGATTATGGTTATGCCATCGGGAATGGTCCTCCACCAAAGTTCATTGGGAAATCGCCGCCGGGGGCATCTTCTAAAGTGCCGTGAATAGCTTCGAATTTGCTGATGTTATCTTTTAGCGCCCTTAATAATCTCTTGGCGTGAGTAGGAGTAAGGATAATCCTTGCTTTTACTTTTGCTTTTGGGATGCCGGGGAGCATCTTGATAAAGTCGATTACAAACTCTGCATCGGAATGTGTGATGATAGCAAGATTGGAATAAATTCCTTCCGCTACTTCTTCCGAAAGCTCGATGTTGAGCTGCTCTTCATTTAACATCTCTTCAGCCATGTATGATTAAATTATTTAGTCGTTTTTCGAAGCCAACAAACTTGCATAAGCTTCTGCCGATCCTACGATAATGTTTTCGTATTCTCTTAAACCGGTACCAGCCGGGATAAGGTGTCCAACGATTACATTTTCTTTCAGGCCAACGAGATCATCGCTCTTAGCATTGATAGCTGCTACTGTCAGAACCTTGGTTGTTTCCTGGAATGATGCAGCTGACATGAAACTCCTGGTCTGTAATGAAGCACGTGTAATACCCTGAAGTACCTGTTTGGCAGTTGCTGGTTTTGCATCACGGGAATCAATCAAGCGCTTATCACGACGTTTNAGTAATGAGTTTTCATCACGCAGTTTACGGGCAGTAATGATCTGACCAGCTTTCATAGTTAAAGAATCACCCGGATCAACAACTACCTTCTTACCAAAGATCCAATCATTTTCATCCTGGAAATCAGACTTGTTAGAGAGTTCTCCTTCAAGGAATTTAGTATCACCCGGATCTTCAATCTCAACCTTACGCATCATCTGGCGAACAATTACCTCGTAATGCTTATCGTTGATTTTTACACCCTGTAGTCGATATACTTCCTGAATTTCGTTCACTATATATTCCTGAACCTTTATAGGACCCTTGATAGCAAGAATGTCACTCGGAGTCGTTGCGCCTTCTGAAAGAGGAGTACCGGCTTTGATGTAATCGTTTTCCTGTGCAAGAATCTGTTTGGATGTCGGGATAAGGTAGCTTTTCTCTTCACCGGTCTTGGTAGTGATAATGACTTCACGATGACCACGTTTGAGTTTCTTGCCAAAGGAGACAACACCATCGATTTCCGCAACAACTGCAGGATCGGATGGGTTACGGGCTTCGAATAACTCAGTAACACGTGGTAAACCACCGGTGATGTCACCAGATTTACCAACAGCACGGGGAATCTTAACCAGTACATCACCAGCTGTGATCACATCTCCATTATTAACATTGATGTGAGAACCTACAGGAATATCGTAGTTCTTCAGTTCATCGCCTGAAATGGACATGATCTTTATTGCCGGGTTCTTGGCTTTCTGACGGCTTTCAATAATCACCTTATCGTGATATCCTGTCTGCTCATCTGATTCTACCTTATATGTCATACCTTCCTGAATGTTTTCAAACAAGATTGTACCATTAACTTCGGAAAGAATAACAGCATTGTAAGGATCCCATTCAGAAATAAGTTGTCCCTTTTTAATGTCAGCACCATCTTTGAAATAAAGGTTGGCACCATATGGAATATTAGCGGATGACAATACGATTTTTGTCTTACGGTCAATGATACGCATTTCTGCTGAACGACCAAGAACTATTTCATAAGTCACACCATCTTTTGAAGTTGCATCTACTGAACGCAATTCATCAATTTCGAGAACACCATCATAACGGGCTTCAATTTTAGATTGAGATCCGATATTACCACCGGCAACCCCCCCAACGTGGAAGGTACGCAATGTAAGCTGTGTTCCTGGCTCTCCGATTGACTGTGCAGCAATAACACCGACTGCTTCACCCATGCCGACCACACGGCCATTGGCAAGGTTACGTCCGTAACATTTTGCACAAACACCTTGTTTGGCTTCGCAAGTAAGTACTGAACGAATTTCTACACCTTCGATTGGTGATTCAGCAATCTTTTCGCAAAGATCTTCAGTGAGTTCCTGACCTGCAAGTGCTATCAGTTCAGCTGTCTGGGGATGATGAATATCATGAAGCGTTACACGACCTAACATACGATCGTACAAGCTTTCAACAACTTCCTCATTCTTTTTCAGTGCTGTAACCGTCAAACCACGAAGTGTTCCGCAATCTTCTTCACTGATAACAACATCCTGAGCAACATCAACCAGACGTCGTGTCAGGTAACCTGCATCGGCAGTCTTAAGAGCGGTATCTGCAAGACCCTTACGGGCACCGTGAGTAGAGATAAAGTACTCGAGTACAGAAAGACCTTCTTTAAAGTTTGAAAGGATGGGGTTCTCGATGATTTCCTGTGCACTGGCACCTGATTTCTGAGGTTTAGCCATCAGACCACGCATACCGCAAAGCTGACGAATCTGCTCTTTAGATCCACGAGCACCTGAGTCGAGCATCATGTATACTGAGTTAAAGCCCTGACGGTCTTTAGCCAAATTATTCATGAGGACATGGGTAAGCTGTGAATTGGTATGTGTCCAGATATCGATAATCTGATTGTACCGCTCGTTGTTGGTAATAAATCCCATTTGATAATTACTCACTACTTCATCAACTTCAGTGTTAGCTTCAGCGATTAGTTTTTCTTTAATATCAGGTACGATAACATCAGAAAGATTAAACGAAAGACCACCACGGAATGCCATTGTAAACCCTAAGGATTTGATATCATCAAGGAATTGGGCTGTTTTGGCTGTGCCGGTTTTCTTCAGAACATCTCCAATGATATCGCGAAGTGATTTCTTTGTCAGAAGTTGATTGATATAACCAAATTCTTTTGGAACAACCTGATTGAAAAGCACACGTCCGACAGTAGTGTCTACCATCTTCTGAACAAGCATGCCGTTCTCTTCAACTTCAAGACGAACCTTTATGTAAGCGTGGAGATCGATTTTCTTTTCATTGTAACCAATGATTACTTCTTCCGGAGAATAGAATCTAAAGTTTTCACCTTTAACTTTCAAATCACCTTCACTCTTCTTGCCTTTGGTCATGTAATACAGACCAAGAACCATGTCCTGTGAGGGAACAGTTACGGGAGCGCCGTTGGCAGGGTTCAGGATGTTATGCGAAGCAAGCATCAGAACCTGAGCTTCAAGAATAGCTGCATTTCCAAGGGGAACGTGAACAGCCATCTGATCTCCGTCGAAGTCGGCGTTGAACGCTGTACATACTAACGGGTGAAGCTGAATAGCCTTACCTTCAATCAATTTTGGTTGAAAGGCCTGGATACCCAAACGGTGAAGGGTAGGGGCACGGTTTAACATAACCGGGTGACCCTTTAATATATTTTCGAGGATATCCCAAACAACAGGATCCTTGCGGTCGACAATTTTTTTGGCGCTCTTAACGGTCTTGACAATACCACGTTCAAGCATCTTGCGAATGATGAATGGTTTGAAAAGCTCACTGGCCATGTCTTTGGGTAAACCACACTCGTTCAGTTTCAATTCAGGACCAACAACGATAACCGAACGACCTGAATAGTCAACACGTTTACCAAGAAGGTTCTGACGGAAACGACCCTGTTTACCTTTAAGACTGTCTGATAAAGATTTGAGTGCACGGTTCGATTCAGTTTTTACTGAGTTCGATTTGCGTGAGTTATCAAACAAAGAATCTACAGCTTCCTGAAGCATACGTTTTTCATTACGCATGATTACATCGGGAGCCTTGATTTCGATGAGTCTTTTCAAACGATTATTCCGAATGATTACACGACGGTATAAATCATTTAAGTCGGATGTTGCAAAACGACCTCCATCCAGTGGAACGAGTGGACGAAGTTCAGGTGGAATAACAGGAACGACCTTTACGATCATCCATTCCTGCCTGTTTTCGATACGACGGTTGGCTTCACGGAAAGCTTCGAAAACCTGTAAACGCTTTAAGGCATCGGCCTTACGTTGTTGTGAAGTTTCGTTACTAGCTTTGTGGCGTAAGTCGTATGACATCTTATCCAGATCGAGACGCTGTAAAAGATCATAGAGTGCCTCAGCACCCATCTTGGCCATGAACTTATTTGGATCGCTGTCGTCAAGACCTTGATTGTCTTTTGGAAGGCTTTCCAATATGTCCAGGTATTCTTCTTCAGTAAGGAAGTCCATTTCCTTAATGCCGTCTGCTTCTTTGATACCCGGTTGGATAACTACGTAGCGCTCATAATATATGATTGCATCTAGTTTCTTTGTGGGTAAACCTAAAAGGGCACCGATTTTATTAGGTAGTGAACGGAAGTACCAGATATGAGCAACAGGCACAACCAACTGGATGTGACCCATGCGTTCTCTGCGAACTTTCTTTTCCGTAACCTCTACACCGCATCGATCACAAACAATGCCTTTGTAGCGAATTCTCTTGTATTTTCCGCAATGACATTCCCAATCTTTTACCGGACCAAAAATTCTCTCGCAGAACAAACCGTCACGTTCAGGTTTGTAAGTACGATAATTGATGGTTTCGGGCTTCAGCACTTCACCGTGTGACCGTTCAAGGACCATTTCGGGCGAAGCAAGGCTGATAGTAATCTTGGAGAAGTTACTGCTTACGTTATTGTCTTTTCTGAATGCCATGTTACCTTGAAAATTATATCTGATAACTAATGCCACACAACCGGCGATGTTAAAAACACTTGCCGGTCGTATGGAATTATGATTGTCTGTTACTATTCAAAAGTGATGTTCAGACCTAAACCACGTAGTTCATGAACGAGAACGTTAAATGATTCAGGTACACCAGGTGTCGGCATGTTGTCGCCCTTTACAATGGCTTCATAAGCCTTTGCACGACCAACTACATCATCTGACTTCACGGTGAGGATCTCCTGAAGGATATTTGCCGCTCCGAATGCTTCCAGAGCCCAAACCTCCATTTCACCAAAACGCTGTCCACCGAACTGCGCTTTACCGCCGAGAGGCTGCTGAGTGATGAGAGAATAGGGTCCGATTGAACGGGCATGCATCTTATCATCAACCATGTGGTGCAGTTTCAGCATATAAATATAACCAACTGTTACAGGTTGATCAAAACGATCACCTGTACCACCGTCATAGAGATATACCCGGCCGTTTTCAGGTAAACCAGCTTCGCGCATATATGCGTTGATCTGATCATGAGTAGCACCATCGAAGATTGGGGTTTCAAAACGAAGTCCCAGTTTCTTCCCGGCCCAACCTAGTACAGTTTCGTAAATCTGTCCAAGGTTCATACGGGAAGGTACACCCAATGGATTTAAAACAATGTCAACAGGAGTACCGTCTTCGAGGAATGGCATGTCTTCTTCACGCACAATTCTTGCAACAATACCCTTATTACCATGTCGTCCTGCCATCTTATCACCGACAGTAATTTTACGTTTTTTAGCTACGTAAACTTTAGCCATCTGAATGATACCATTTGGAAGTTCATCTCCAACTGTTGCAACGAATTTCACACGGTTGTATTTACCAAGGAATTCTTTGAACTTGATGTTGTAGTTGTTGATGATTTCGTGGATGATATCGCTCTTCTCTTTATCTGTAGTCCACTTGTTGGGATTCACGGTAGAATAATCAAGTCCAATCAATTGTTTGTGACTGAACTTGGTTTTCTTTGCAATGATCTCTTCTTTGAAGTTATTGTAAACTCCTATAGAGGTTTTGCCATTCAATACTTCCATGAGTTTATCGACAAGTAATGTCTTCAGTTCATGTGTATCACGTGCATAATCTTCGTCGAGCGTCTTAACAAGATCTTTTTCTTTGGTTTTGGCCTTGCGGTCTTTGATTACTCTTGAGAATAATTTCTTGTCAACAACAACACCCTTCATTGAAGGAGGTGCTTTCATGGACGCATCTTTCACATCACCAGCTTTATCACCGAAGATGGCACGAAGTAGTTTTTCCTCAGGTGTGGGATCACTCTCACCCTTTGGCGTGATTTTACCAATCAGGATATCACCTTCTTTTACTTCAGCACCGATGCGAATCAATCCGTTTTCGTCAAGATCCTTTGTTGCTTCAGAACTTACATTGGGGATATCGTTGGTTAGTTCTTCCAGACCACGTTTGGTGTCGCGCACCTCCATGGTAAATTCTTCTATATGGAGAGAGGTGAAAATATCATCTTTCAGAACACGTTCTGAAATTACGATAGCATCTTCAAAGTTGTAACCTTTCCATGGCATGAATGCCACCATCAGATTGCGACCAAGAGCAAGTTCACCATTTTCTGTACCATATCCTTCACACATGACATCACCTTTCTTTAACCGTTGTCCCTTTGTGACCGTTGGTCTAAGGTTCATACAGGTGTTTTGATTGGTACGCATGTATTTAGTAAGATGATATGTTTTTATATCTTCGTCGAAATTGACCAGCTTTTGAATTTCGTCACGATCATAACGAACCGTGATTTCCATACCATCGACCCATTCGACAACGCCATCACCTTCAGCAATAATCAAAGTCCTCGAATCACGGGCAACTGGGCCTTCGATACCGGTACCTACAATTGGTGCTTCGGGGTTAAGCAATGGAACGGCCTGACGCATCATGTTCGATCCCATCAACGCGCGGTTTGCATCGTCATGTTCAAGGAAGGGAATCAATGATGCAGCTATTGATGCAATTTGATTTGGAGCAATATCAATCAGCTGAACATCTTCTTTAGATACGATAGGATAATCCGCCAGTTGGCGAACCTTGATTTTTTTCTCAAGGAAATGTCCTTCGTCATCCATCAGTGTGTTAGCCTGAGCAATGATTTTACTTTCTTCTTCTTCAGCACTCATATAGACCGGAGCCTCGTCAAAATGCACGCGTCCATTGTCGAGATGCATATATGGCGTCTCGATAAAGCCCAGATTGTTGATCTTGGCATAAACACATAATGAAGAAATCAAACCAATATTTGGACCTTCGGGAGTTTCAATTGTACACAAACGACCATAGTGAGTGTAGTGAACGTCACGAACCTCGAAACCTGCACGCTCGCGGGAGAGACCACCTGGTCCCAGTGCCGAAACACGACGTTTGTGAGTAAGCTCTGACAGCGGATTGGTTTGATCCATAAACTGCGAAAGAGCATTGGTTCCAAAGAATGAGTTGATTACCGAAGAAAGAGTTTTGGCATTGATAAGATCGGCAGGAGTGAACACCTCATTATCACGAACGTTCATACGTTCACGAATTGTGCGTGCCATACGAGCCAGACCAACACCAAACTGGTTATATAACTGTTCACCAACCGTACGGATACGGCGGTTACTCAGGTGGTCAATATCATCAACATCAGCCTTGCTGTTAATCATAGCGATGAGATATTTGATAATTGAGATGATATCTTCCTTGGTCAGAACCTTCGTGCTTAACGGAGTGTCTGACTTCAGTTTTTTATTTATCCTGTAACGACCAACATCACCAAGATCATATCGCTTGTCGCTAAAGAACAACTTATCGATGATACCGCGGGCGGTTTCTTCATCGGGTGGTTCTGCGTTTCGCAACTGGCGGTAGATATATTCTACTGCCTCTTTTGCTGAGTTGGCTGTATCTTTCTGCAGGGTATTAAAGATAATAGTGAAGTCCAGTTGATTGAGGTCTTCACGATGCAGAAGGATGGTTTTAGAGCCTGATTCAACGATCAGGTCAATATGTTGCGTTTCAAGAGCCGTTTCGCGATCGATGATCACTTCTGTACGCTCAATAGAAACAACCTCGCCGGTATCTTCGTCGACGAAATCTTCAATCCATGTTTTGAGTACACGAGCTGCAAGTCGATGGCCAATATATTTTTTCAATCCGGCCTTGCTGACTTTGATTTCTTCAGCGAGGTCAAAAATTTCAAGAATATCCTTGTCACTTTCAAAACCGATAGCCCTGAGAAGGGTTGTTACCGGTAGTTTTTTCTTACGGTCGATGTAAGCATACATCACGTTATTGATGTCGGTCGTAAACTCCATCCAGGAACCCTTGAAAGGAATGATACGTGCCGAATACAATTGTTGACCATTTGCATGGTAACTTGTTCCAAAGAATACACCTGGTGAACGGTGTAACTGGGAAACCACAATCCGTTCAGCTCCGTTGACAACAAAGCTTCCCTTGGGTGTCATATAGGGAATCATCCCAAGATAGACATCCTGAATAATGGTTTCGAAATCCTCGTGTTCCGGGTCCGTGCAATACAACTTCAGTTTTGCTTTTAAAGGCACACTGTAAGTGAGTCCACGTTCGATACACTCCTCGATAGAGTAGCGCGGAGGATCAATATAATAATCGAGGAATTCTAAAACAAAGTTGTTTCTCGCATCCGTGATCGGGAAATTTTCGGCAAACACTTTAAACAAACCCTCATTCATGCGATCCTCAGGGTTTGTCTCCAATTGGAAAAAATCCTGAAAAGACTTTACCTGAATCTCAAGAAAATCGGGATAGTCTGCCTTGATTTTGGTGGATGAGAAGCTAATTCTTCCTGAATTAATTGAAGCCAAGGTTTTAATGTTTTAAGTTAAAAAAATAAGAACGGAACAACCAAAACCGGTAAAACCAAAGAAGCCGGCAGTAACCGGAAAAAAACAAACATCCAGGCTCTTGTTTTTACAAGAGTCTGGCGTCCGTCTTAATATGTTTTAATTGTACTTATTGTCATTAACTTACTTTATCTCAACCTCTGCACCCACTTCTTCAAGCTGTTTTTTCAAACCTTCAGCTTCATCTTTGGTTACGCCTTCTTTGAGGGCCTTAGGTGCTGAATCAACAAGTTCTTTTGCTTCTTTCAGACCAAGACTGGTAAGTTCTTTTACAAGTTTAACAACTTGTAGTTTCGCAGCACCGGCGCTCTTGAGAATAACATCNAATTGTGTTTTTTCTTCAACAGCTGCAACAGCGTCAGCNACAGGACCTGCTACCATTACTGCACCTGCTGCAGCTGGTTCGATTCCGTACTCATCTTTCAGGATTTTAGCTAACTCATTTACTTCCTTAACGGTTAAACTGACTAACTGTTCTGCAAAAGCTTTCAAATCTGCCATTGTATTATTGGTTTTAAATTGTTTTACTTAAGATAATAATAATTTTCTTTTTGTTTTTTTTGATAGAAGGTGATCCTTATTCAGGTTTTTCTGATAAGGTCTTCAAAACGCCAGAGATCGTATGTCCGCCTGATTGTAACGCTGAAATAACGTTCTTGGCAGGTGATTGTAACATTGCGATAACGTCTGCGATGAGTTCGTTTTTCGTCTTGAGATTGCAAAGTGCATCAAGATGATTATCACCAACAAATACAGACTCTTCTACGTATGCACCTTTTAGGATTGGAACTCCACTGGTTTTACGAAATTCCTTGATGAGCTTGGCGGGTGTATTTGCCTGTTCGGCAAACATGATTGATGTGTGACCAATCAATACACTGTACAAGTCTTCAAAATTCTTACCAGAGCGCTCCATCGCTTTCTGCAGCAGGGCATTTTTCACAACAACCAACTTTACACCTCTCCGAAAACAAAGTCTTCTGAGTTTACCGGTGTTTGCAACATTCATGTTTGCAATATCCGTGATGTAGAGATATTTGTTTGTGCTTATCTGCTCTGTGAGGGTATCGATAAGTTGATTTTTCTCTTTTTTGTTCATAGTTTCAATCGATCAATTTAACCAGAGTCCTTTTAAGGCGTTAAGCTACAGCAGTTTTTTGTTCTACACGTACGCCTGGGCTCATAGTGCTCGAGATGAATACACTCTTTACATAGGTGCCCTTTGATGAAGAGGGTTTCAGTTTAACGATCGTGTGAAGAAGTTCTTTCACATTTTCTTCAAGCTGTTCCGTCTCAAAAGAAACTTTTCCAACTGATGCATGAATAATACCGAACTTGTCAACTTTAAAGTCAATTTTACCTGCTTTAACTTCGAGTACGGCCTTACCGACATCCATGGTAACTGTTCCTGTCTTCGGGTTAGGCATTAAGCCACGAGGACCTAATATTCTACCGAGAGCACCAACTTTAGGCATAACGCTGGGCATTGTGATTACTACGTCTATGTCCGTCCATCCCTCCTTGATCTTGGTGATGAAATCGTCCAATCCTACGTAATCAGCGCCTGCAGCTCTGGCTTCCTCCTCCTTGTCGGGGGTACAAAGTACGAGAACACGAACAACNTTACCNGTTCCGTGAGGAAGGGTAACGATGCCTCTTACCATTTGATTGGCCTTGCGGGGNTCAACACCTAAGCGAACATCTANATCAACAGATGCATCAAACTTAGTAGTGGTGATGTCCTTTACAACTTTTATGGCTTCTTCAAGTGCATAAAATGCGTTCTTGTCGTATTTTGCTAAAACCTCTTTTCTTTTCTTTGTAAGTTTAGCCATTTTCCTTTTACATTGTTAATGTTTGTGATTCTTTGTCGCTTATGTCAGAAATAACGAATTAATTTCCGGCAACAGGCAATGAACCAGTTACGGTGATACCCATACTTCGGGCTGTTCCGGCAACCATTTGCATAGCCGATTCAACTGTAAAGCAATTTAAGTC
>JGI24132J36420_10001066_pt1 | contig 12694 bp, 11 predicted proteins | sample BarGraNGADG00212_3_FD_36420 | JGI IMG/M metagenome (IMG submission 36420) | reverse complement strand
GGGCACGCAGGCGACGATCGACGCGTCGACGGCGGAGACCCCAGAAACCCTGCAGCGGCTCGTGGGGGACCAGTTGGCGTCCGTTCAGTTGGGTGCGGTGGGGCGGGGGTTCGTGCTGTTGAGGGCTCCCAGCAACACGTCTCTTGTCTTAGTCAACCCTTTCGGTTCCTCGCAGCCGGGTTCGCCACTCGTTTCCGCGATTACCCCGGCGCTGCGCGCTTCGATCGTCCCGCGCGGGTCCCAGTTCTGGCAGTTCGCGGTGATGCCTGGAACGGATACTCCCGCGGTCGTCGTCGGCGCGCCCTTGTCAGTGAAATCGGCGGGAGACTACGAGTTGTACTTCGTCTACTCGCTCGCGAACGAACAGGCGACTCTTGGCCTTATCCAGAATGTGCTCGCGCTCGGAGCGGGAGTGCTCGTTGCCCTCGTGCTCTTCATGACCTGGACTGTGACCCTGCAGGCGGTGCGGCCAGTGCGCACGGCGGCCAGGATCGCGTCGCGCCTGGCAGATGGGCACCTGTCGGAGCGAATGCACGTGCGCGGAAACGACGAGATGGCGACACTCGCCACGACGTTCAACGACATGGCGAGCTCGCTTCAACGGCAGATCACGCGCATGGAGGACCTGTCGCGGTTACAGCGCCGCTTCGTTTCCGACGTGTCGCACGAGCTGCGTACCCCGCTCACGACCATTCGGATGGCATCGGACGTGCTTCACGAACATCGCCGCGAGTTCGAGCCATCCGTCGGCAGGTCCGCGGAACTTCTCGCGACCCAGCTTGACCGCTTCGAGTCCCTGCTCGCCGACCTGCTCGAGATCTCGCGCATCGACGCGGGTGCCGCGCAGCTTGAATTCGAGGACCACGACCTGGCGGAGGTGGTCCGCTACCAACTCGAAGGCCTCGTGCCCGCCGCAGCCGAACAGGGCGTTGAGTTGAGGCTTTGGGTGCGCGAGGGAGCCAACACCGCATCGATGGACGTCCCCCGCGTCGGCCGCATCATTCGCAACATCTTGTCCAACGCGATCGAGCACGCCCAGGGCAAGCCGATCGACGTGGCGGTCGCGTCGAGCTCTCGCACCGTGGCCGTCGTCGTGCGTGACTACGGCGTGGGGCTCTCTCCCGCCCACGTCGCTCGCGTCTTCGACCGATTCTGGCGCGCCGACCCGGCCCGTGCCCGGACGATGGGCGGAACGGGTCTGGGGCTGTCGATCTCGCGAGAGGACGCCCAACTTCACGACGGTGCGCTCGAGGCTTGGGGCAGCCCAGGGAAGGGGGCATCATTCCGACTGATGCTCCCGCGCGGCTCCGGGGGGCTTGGAGTGAGGGAACCTCTGCCGCTCGCCATGGGGGTTGACGATTTCGCCGCCGTCGCGACGAGGGTCACGCTCGGTGCCGAGGAGGTGGACCGATGAAGCGCGTTATCGCTGCAGCACTCGCATGCCTCGCGCTCGCTGCCTGTTCCGCTATCCCTACCTCCGGTCCGGTGGAGACGGGCGTCTCCGATGTCTCGGCTCCCAATGACTTCTCGCCGATTCTTCCGGGCCCCACGCCAGGAGCCACGCCTAGTGCGATCGTGCAGGGGTTCCTCACGGCCGCCTCGGGTGGGTCCGTGAGTGGGTTTGACGTGGCCAGGGAGTACCTCACCCCAACTGCCAGCAGCGGTTGGGACCCGCTTGCGCGGGTCACCGTCTTCGACTCCCGTGAGGTATTCCTCGGCCCCGGCGAGTCGTCGGACACGTTCACTTACAAGGTTCCCGTCGCGGCCAGGGTGGATGCGGACGGGGTGCTTGTCGAGGCGTCCCCCGACGAGCAAAGCACCCTCAAATTCAGCGTGACGACCGACCCCGATGGCAAATCGCGCATCTCGTCGCTCGACAACGGCATCGTCATGTCTGCTGCGGACTTCGCGCGCTACTACCGTGCCGTCAAGTTGCTCTTCGTGTCGAAGGACAACCGCACTCTCGTTCCCGAATTGCGGTGGTTCCCGAGCAACGATCAGATTGCCACCGCCACGGCTCGCGAACTCGTGAAGGGACCCTCTCCATGGCTCGCCGATGCGGTCAACACGGGCTTTCCTCCCGGTTCGTCGCTCAACGTCGATGCCGTCGTGGTCGACAAAGCCGTGGCGAACGTGACGCTCGCGGCGGGGTCGGCTGGCGATGCCGCGAAGCGGTCGCTCGCGGGGGAGCAATTGCGTCTCACCCTGACTCAACTTCCTGCCATCCACGACGTGGTGACGACGGTCGGAGCCTTGCCTTTGGCGGATGACGGTTCCGCAGCTCCCCAGGTCGCGGCCCTTCCTGACCAGCGCGCCGCAGTGATCGCAGGCGGGCGGCTCGGCATGTGGGATGGCACCGACGTGAAGGTCACTCCTGCCGCTGTGGGGGTCGTTCCTGCTGGAGCGACCGGACTGGCTCTGTCGTACGACACCAAGAGGGTCGCCATGGTTGTCGACGGCTCGGTCGTCACGTCGACCGCGTTGTCCGACAATCCCGCGCTTGAGGCTCCNCCGGCGAACCCAGACGCACCCGGCGGACCGGTCATCCCCACGGCGATGCTCGTCAAGGGAAGCAACCTCGTGGCTCCCTCCTTTGACGCCCACGGGTGGTTGTGGACAACGGAGACTTTGTCCGACGGCACCATCACGGTGGCCGGCCCCGACGGGACGCTGGTCCCACTTGCGGCGCCCCAATTGGCGGGCAGGACGATTCAGGCGCTCGCGGTGTCGCGAGACGGAGCGAGGGTGGCCGTGTTGAGCCGCGCGAGCGGGGTGCAGGTGCTCGAGGTCATGGCGGTGGTGCGGGGTGAGGCGGGTGTCCCTCTTAGCGTGGGAGCGACGCTTGCGCTTGACCCCGCCGTGCCTGCGTCGGTTCACGTGGCGTGGCTCGACGACGTCACGGTGGCAGCGCTGGGCGCCGATTCGGGCCGAATCTCGATGGTTGAGGTGGGTGGCTGGACGACCGAAGTGATGGCTCCAGCGGGCGCGACCTGCATCACGGCGCGCAATGGCGTGCCAACGCTGTTGGCCGTTGGCGACGATGCGCTCGTCGCGCGGCGTGGAAACAGTTGGGCCACAAAGGCCCCGAATGTTTCCGATGTGGCCTTCGCGGGCTGAAGTCGTCCCCAGGCTCGAACCGCGGCGCGTGTCCTCGTGACCCGAGTGCGAGGCATTCGTAGGGGCGCCAATGGCGCATCGTGGGCTCATGGTTGATCGTGGCGCCGCCAGACTCTGCGCACCGATCCGCGCGGCGGAGCGTGCCGCGCGTGACATCGCGCGCCTGATCGTGCCCGTCTCGTGCCCTGGATGTGGCATGCACGATGTGCGTTGGTGCGACGACTGCGCGTCCGCGTGGTGGGAGCCGCCGCTCAGGTCCGAGTCCATGGCCCCGCGCCTGGACATCGAGGGCAGACCGGCGCTCCCCGTGTGGGCGATCGCCGAACTCGTTGGCGCCAGCCACGCGATGGTCGTCGCATGGAAGGACGGCGGCAGGAGGGACCTTGATCGCTTCTTTGCCGACGCCGTGGGCAGGGCCGCAACGCACATTGCACCCGCGCTGGAAGAGGGACGCATCCACGCCCGCGCGCCGATCGCGGTGGTTCCCGTTCCCGCTCGCGTCGCGAGTACGCGTACGAGGGGAATTGACCTGCCGCTGATGCTCGCGGCGGCGGCGGCAAAGGGCCTGTGCGCGGAGGGAGTCGACGCGACTGTGCGCCGGGTGCTCGGCATCGGCAAGGGAGAGCAGCGTGGGGCGAGTGCGAGGCAAAGGTGGCTCCAAGCGGCGTCGCTGCGGGTGACGCGGGAAACGGGGGCCCCCGCCACGGTGCTCCTGGTAGACGACGTGATGACGACCGGTGCAACTCTCGCGTCCGCGGTTCGTTCCCTTGACGTGACATTCCTCACCGTGGGAGCGGGTTTATGCCTCGCCGCGGCACCACCTTCTAGCGCAAGGGCGCGCGGGGCACTATCGTGAAAAGACGACTTTCCCGTCGCACCTTCCGAGGCGAAGAGGGGGTGATGCAGAGGGCGCGCAGAGGCGCCGACGACATCACCCGCTGTGCCGTGCAATAGCCCGGCAACTTTCGAAGGAGCACCTCTCATGGACATCGCCATTGTGGGACGCCACACCAAGGTCAACGACGACATGCGTGGGCGAATCGCCACCAAGATGGAGAAGCTCAGCGAACTCGCGCCTCTGGCGACGAGGGCCGAGGTCCACGTGGTCCACGAGCGCAATCCCAAGCTCTCGACCGACGCCGAACGTGTGGAAATCACGCTTCACGGCCGCGCAGTGGTGCGCGCCGAGGCTTCAGCCGAAGACAGGGTTGCCGCGCTCGAACTGGCGACGATTCGAGTCATCGAGCAGTTACGCAAGCTCCACGAACGAAGGGCACACCGTCATCAAGGCAAGGCCGATATGGCGACCTTTGCGGTGGCAGACATGACCGCGGCCCAAGCGGCCGCCGCGGGATCGGAGGTCGAGAGCGTCGAGGCATGGGAGGGGCAACCTGCCTCGTCGGTGCGCGAGATCCCGCTCGATGGCACGCCCATCATGATCCGTTCCAAGGTGCACACAGCCGAACCCATGACCGTCTCGGACGCGATCGACCAGATGGAGCTTGTGGGGCACGATTTCTTCCTGTTCCTCGATTCAGAGTCGGGCATGCCAAGCGCCGTCTACCGCAGGCGCGGCTGGACCTACGGCGTCATCCAGCTTGACCAACTTGGCAGCGAGGCCGAGAAGGCCAGCGCCTAACACTGTCCACAAGACACAGACCGCGAGCGAGGCCCGTCTGAAAGGGCGGGCCTTCGCCGTGTCCGGTGGCGGTCATCGGCACCACCGCGTGCCGTCACGGCGCTTCTCGTAGCGCCTTGCCCACCTCGCCTTCCTTTGTCGATACGATCGTTGCTCTACTCGAACCGGTGATCGCCGCGGTGTGGGGCGCGATCGTTCTCGGCGAACGGCGCGGCCCATTGGGGATCGCGGGGGAAGCGGTTTTGGGCGAGCATGTTGTGTGGTTGCGCCCAGAGCGAGACGAATCGGAGCCGATCCACGAACCACCTAGGATGGTGGACGGCCCCACGCAGGAAGGCGGGACAAGCATCGTGGCAGTCATTGATCGGATCATCCGCATGGGCGAGGGGCGCCAGATGCGCCGCCTGCAGCGCGTCGTGACCCTCACCAACGGCCTCGAAGAGGTCTACGCGGAGTTCACGGACGAAGAGTTGCGCTCGCTTACTGGCGACTTCAAGGAGCGGCACGCAGGCGGAGAGAGTCTTGACTCGCTCATGCCCGAAGCGTTCGCNGCCGTGCGNGAGGCCTCGAAGAGAACTCTCGGACTCAGGCACTTTGACGTCCAGATTATGGGTGGCGCCGCGCTTCACAGCGGCAATATCGCCGAGATGAAGACCGGCGAGGGTAAGACGCTCGTGGCGACCCTCCCGGCGTACCTCAATGCACTGTCGGGCAAGGGCGTGCACGTCGTCACTGTCAATGACTATCTTGCGACCTATCAGTCCGAACTCATGGGGCGGGTGTTCCGCTTCCTCGGCCTTGACACTGGTTGTGTCATCAGCGGACAGGATCCCGCGACGCGCAAGCGTCAGTACACGGCGGACGTCACGTACGGCACGAACAACGAGTTTGGATTTGACCACCTTCGCGACAACATGGCGATGGACCCCTCCCAGTTGGTGCACCGCGGTTACAACTATGCGATCGTTGACGAGGTCGACTCGATCCTCATCGACGAGGCGCGAACGCCGCTCATCATTTCCGGTCCGGCCGCCGGCGACAACCTCACCTGGTACGTCGAATTCGCGCGCTTGATCAAGGGTTTCGAGGCCGACGTCGACTACGAGGTCGAGGAAAGCAAGCGCACCGTTGGCATCCTGGAGCCAGGCATCGACAAGATCGAAGCGGCTCTCAACATCGACAACCTGTACGACCCCGCGAATACTCCGCTAATTGGCTTCCTCAACAACGCCATCCGCGCCAAGGAGTTGTTCAAGAAGGACCGCGAATACGTGGTCCAAGGCGGCGAGGTGCACATCGTCGACGAGCACACGGGCCGCATGCTTGCGGGGCGCCGCTACTCCGAGGGGCTGCACCAGGCGATTGAGGCCAAGGAGGGCGTGCAGATCAAGGCGGAAAACCAGACGTACGCCACGATCACGCTGCAGAACTACTTCCGCCAGTACGACAAGCTCGCGGGAATGACGGGTACGGCTCAGACAGAGGCNGCGGAACTCAACTCGACGTACGGCATGAACGTTCTGCCCATCCCCACGCACATGCCGATGATTCGCGCCGACGAGTCCGACCTCCTGTTCAAGTCGGAGCAAGCCAAGTTCAACGCGATAATCGAGGACATCCTGGACCGGCACAAGGCCGGCCAGCCGGTCTTGATCGGCACCGTCTCCGTCGAGAAGTCGGAGACTCTCAGCAAGGAACTCCGCAAGCACGGCATCCCTCACAACGTCCTCAATGCGAAGCACCATGCGACCGAGGCCGCGGTGGTTGCTGAGGCCGGACGCAAGGGCGCGGTCACCGTCGCCACGAACATGGCGGGCCGTGGCACCGACATCATGCTCGGCGGAAACCCTGAATTCAGGGCCGTCGAAGAGATGCACAAGCGCGGCATTGACCCGCAAGACCACCCCGAGGAGTACGAGCGGGAGTGGGCCTCGGTCTTTGAGAAGGCCAAGTCCGACGTCGCGGTTGAGCACGAGGAGGTTATCGCCGCGGGCGGGCTCTACGTGCTTGGTAGCGAGCGCCACGAGTCTCGACGCATCGACAACCAGTTGCGTGGGCGTTCCGGTCGCCAGGGCGACCCAGGTGAATCGCGGTTCTACCTGTCGCTCGAAGACGACCTCATGCGGATGTTCCAGTCCGGCCTCGCGGCCACCATGATGAACTCTGCCGCGTTGCCGGATGACCTGCCGATCGAGTCCAGGATGCTTTCGCGCGGCGTGCGTAGCGCGCAGGCGCAGATCGAGGGCCGTAACGCAGAGATCCGTAAGAACATCCTCAAGTACGACGACGTCGCCTCGTCGCAGCGGACGATCATCTACAGCGAGCGTCGCCGCATCCTCAACGGCGAAAACCTCCGCGATGAGGTGCGCGACTTTGTTGACGATGTCGTCGGCGCCGCGGTCACGTCTTCAACGGCGGTGGGCGCTCCCGATGACTGGGACATCGATGCGATGTGGAAGGACCTGCGTTCCGTCTACCCCACGTCGCTTTCTCCAGAGGAATTGATCGACGAAGCTGGCGGTCTGCGCTACTTCACTCAGCCCTTCCTGGTTCGCGAGCTCACCGCCGACGCTCGCGTCGCCTACGAGGCTGTCGAGGAGCGCATCGGCGTGGACCTCATGCGCCAGGTGGAGCGCCAGGTGTTGCTTCAGGTGATCGACCAGAAGTGGCGCGAGCACCTCTATGAGATGGACTATCTCAAGGAGGGAATTGGCCTGCGTGCGATGGGTCAGCGCGACCCGTTGATCGAGTATCAGCGCGAGGCGCACCAGATGTTCGGCGCGATGGCCGACGCGGTCAAGGAGCAGGCTCTGCAGGTTCTCTTCCGTGTGGAAAAGCGTGAGACGCCACCGCCGCCNGTTCTCGACGCGGCTGCCGCTGCGGCGACCGCGTCCAAGGCGCGCAGCGTGGGGGATGCGCCTGCGGCTTCCGGAGAGAAGGCGACGCCACCCGTGACGCGCCCGTCCGGTGCTACGGCTCGAAGCACGTTTGGTGCCGGAACCGCAACCGGTGGCGGAGCGGTCAGCGCGTCGATGGGTGCACTGACCTACTCGGGGCCCGCGGATGACGGCTCAGGCAGGGCGGTGACGGCTAAGGCGGGCGCCGCGAAGGCCGGGACCGATGGTCGTACCTTCCCTGGCACTGCCAAGAACGCTCCGTGTCCGTGTGGGTCTGGCAAGAAGTACAAGGCCTGTCACGGGAAGAACGAGGACTAGGGTTCGCGCGCTGCCGGGCTAGCCGGGGTCGACGTCAACCGACGTCGAGCGCGGTGACGAGCCATCGTCCCGACACGGCCTCGAGGCGCAGGGCCAATGCGTGAGCCATCTCTCCCTCTGTGGCGACAACGGCGGCCTCGACCGCCGTGGCGCTGACCCTGCAGAGGCGCACCCTGGCCACTGAGACCTGGCCGCGCGCGGTGTAGCCGGCGCGACGGGACAGCGACTGTTGGCGCAAGAGGGTGGTGCGCAGGGTGGGGGTGATCCACCGTGCGAGGTGATCGATCCCGTTGGCCCCCAACGCGATCTCGAGGGCGGCCTTGGCGACCGTGCACACCAGGGGGGTGGGGTCACCCAAGGGGCCCCGCTTGACGTACGCCGCAGGGATTGCGCGCTGAGGCGCGACGGGGGCGNCGGGCGCGACGGNCGCTGCGACTGAGAGGGTCGACAGTGGCGCGACGGGCGCTAGCGGGGNGTGCACACGGGCATAGGGGGCACGCGCTACAGCGACGGCGGTCATGCGCCGAGCCCGGCGGGGACCGTGAGCGCGAGACCCGGTTGGATGAGCGATGGATTGTCGCCGATCGAATCACGGTTCGCCTCGTAGAGGGCGGGCCACGATGCGGCGATCTGGGCAGCGCTTGCGTTGGCCCCGAGGAGGGCCTCCGTGATACGCCACAACGAGTCGCCTGGTTGTACGACGTAGGCGCTCGACGGTTGTGTCGCGGCACCGATCAGCGCAGCACCGATCGGTGCGGCATCAGAAGGCGCGATTCCCGATGGTGCTCCGCTCGGCTGAGGACTCGTGGAGGTGGCCGTGGCGTCCGCCGCGACCCAGCCGACGGCAAAGGACACGGGTGCTGCGTCGATCACTACGGAAACTGGCGCAGCTACCCATCCCGCGGACGGGACGTGCGTGGTGCCGCCCTCAGTAGCGAGCGCCGGGATGGCGACCCCCGCCGTCATGCTGAGCCCCAGCGCAGTCGCGGTCACCCTGGTCCACCCGTGAGGTGCGAGAGACGCGAGCGCCTTGGGGATCGCGCGCCCGCCCCGCCACGCGGCCCCGAGGAGCATCGCGTAGCCGGTGAGCGCCAGGTACGCCGCGATGGTGGTGCCGACCGCCGCCGCGAGAAGCGTCAGGCCATCCTCTAACGCGACCCCGGCATCGGCCAGGGACGCGGAATCCATCCCATCCCACATTGAAACGGTGACCCGCGCCAGCACGTAAGCGATCGCGGGCATCCCCAACACGGCGACCAGGGCCACGGCCCTCCCGATGCTCCTCATTTCCCCTCCTCAGACTGTTAGGCATCGTTTGATGCTATTTGATGAAGATAGATATACACGAAAGGGCTTTGGTTGTCGAGGCGTGCCTCTCCCGCGTGTGGAGAAAAGTCCCGTAGCGTGGCGTTATGCGCTGGGATGACCTATTTGCGGACCTAGAAGCTCAGATGAGCGCGGCCGAGCACGCGCAATTCCAAACGGAGGTTCAGGACCTCACNAGGTCCGAGCGGGCTGGAATCGAGCTGGCGGCCCGGTTGGTGAGCGCGAAGGGAATGACCGTCTCGCTCACATTGACCGACGGGGAGACCGTCAGGGGGGTGCTTGTCGACGCTGCTGCGCAGTGGCTGTTGTTGGGCGCGACGGGTCCGCAGACGCTCATCCCCGTCCGCGCGATCGCTTTAGTGTCGGGGCTGCCCCCGCGAACCACTGAACTCACCGAGGTCGATAAGCGGCTAGGCATCGGTCATGCCCTCAGGGCGCTCGCGCGCGATCGCGCTAGGGTCATCGTCGACACGGTCGCGGGTTCGGCGTCGGGGCTCGTGGGTGTGGTGGGCGCGGACTTCATCGAGATATCGACGGCCGTGGGGTCGTCTGTCGCCGTCCCGATAGCGGCGATCACCAGGGTGCGCGCCGCGGGTTAGTCCGCGCTGCCCGCGGTTAGTCCGCGCTGCCCGCGTGGATCTTGTCTCGAGTGGCCTGGTATTGCCGCGCGATGTAACTTTCGAGTTCTACGGACTCGACGCGCCACTGACCTCTGCCGCCGACCTGGATCGCGGGGAGTTCGCCGGAACGCACGAGCGCGTAGGCCTGGGGTGACGAAATGTTGAGAACCTCTTGCACATCGGGCAAGGTGAGGAAGCGCGGCGCCATGCGCCCATTGTGTCATTGGGGGACGACGGGGGTGAGTTATCCACACCCCCTTGGCGTTTAGGGCGGAATCCGGCAAGATGTGAGGCACGTTGAGAGGGGGATTCGCATGGGCGACGCACCGGTGGCAGGCAGACTCAGAAGGCCGGGGTGGCGTGATCCGCGCCTCCTGATAGGGCTGTTGTTGATCGCGGTCTCGGTGACAGCCGTGACCGCCGTCGTGAGATCCGCAGACGAGACCTCCCCGTATTTCGCGGTGCGCTCGACGTTGACGCCGGGCTCGGTCATCACACGCGACGACGTGCGGGTGGTGCGGGTGCGCCTCGACGGCGGCGACTACGTTGCGGCGGGGGAGGAGCCGTGGGGAAAGGTCGTGACGCGCGTCGTGGGGAAGGGCGAGCTGCTGCCGTCAGCGGCACTGGCCGCTCCGGATGGCTTCGATGCGCGGACCATCGCGGTACGGACCTCGCTTCCCCTTGCCGACGGGATTGACGCGGGATCTGTCGTCGATGTCTACCTCACGACGGACGATGCCGCGCCCACGACGCGTGTGGTCGCGCGCGGGCTCATCGTGGAATCGGTCGCGCATGACGGCGGCTCGTTCTCAGGGACGACGGTCGAGACCGTCTACGTGGTGGTTCCCAAGGGAGGCATCGAGGACCTTTTGGATGCGCTCGCGTCTGGCGGCGGGATCTCCGTGGTCGGCCTTGCGGGCGGCGGCGCGTGAGCATTCCCGTTCTCATCGCGGTGCGTGGCGCGAGGGAATCCGCGATCGCGGCGATCGTCGGTGCGGCTCCCGGGCTGAAGGTCGCGCGGCGCTGTGCCGACCTGAGCGAGGCGCTCGCCGCCGCTCACGCAGGGGTGGGTGCCGTGGTGCTCGTGTCGGAGCAGCCGCATTTGCACCGTGGGACGGTCGGGGACTTTGCCGCGGCGGGCGTTGTCGTCGTCGGCGTCCCTTCGGGCGCCGATGCTGCGGACCACTTGCGCAACCTCGGCATCGAGGACCTCATTCCGGCCGATGCAGACGCCGANTCGCTCGCCGCCGTGGTGACCGGCGCGGCNCGGCGCGCACCCGACAGGGAACTCGCGGCCTCGTTGGCTTCGCCCATACCCGCGATGGCGCCGGTGACGCGCGGGGCGGTGATCGCGGTGTGGGGTCCCGCGGGGGCGCCCGGAAGGACGACTCTCGCGGCGGCGATGGCGTATGACCTCGCTCAACACGAGCCGGTGATTCTCGTCGACGTCGACACGTACGGAGGCGCAATCGCCCAGACTCTTGGCCTGCTGGACGAGGCGCCAGGTATTGCGGCGCTTGCGCGCGCGTCGCTCCACGGCACCCTCACCGATGAAACGGTCGCGCGGCATGCGCTGTCCGTCTCTCCCGGGTTGCGGGTCTTGTCCGGAATTACCAGGCCGGATCGTTGGCCAGAACTCTCGCCGTCCGCACTCGAGCCGGTGTGGGAACTGTTGAGGAAGCACGCGGCCGTGACCATCATCGACTGCGCCTCGCCGCTCGAATCGGATGAGGAACTGCAATACGACACCCGCGCGCCCCAGCGAAACGGCGCGACGCTCTCGGCCCTGGCCGCCGCCGATGTGGTCGTGGCCATTGGTTCAGCGGAGCCCGTGGGCCTGCAGCGACTTGTGCACGGGCTTGCCGCGCTGGAGGCGGTGGCGCCTGAGGCGACCACGCCACGGCTCGTGGTGGTGAACAGGGTGAGGCCGTCCGTCGCGGGAGTGCGGCCGCGCGAGGCCGTGGCCGATGCCCTGCTTCGCTACAGCGGGGTCCAGAAGGTGTGGACCGTCGGCTGGGACCCGCGCGCTTGTGACGCCGCCGCGCTCGCGGGTCAGGCGCTCGGCGAGCGCGCCCCCCGGTCAGCGGCGCGCAAGGGGATGCAGGCTGTGGCGCTTGCCGCAAGGGCGATGGCGCCCGTACTTGGTACCGCGGCGCCAGTGTTGAGGTAGCCGGCGCTCCGGTAGGCAGTCGAGGTGTGTCCGCGCGCCGCCGCGCGCTCCCGGGTGCCTCCGGGTGACACTGGGGTCATGAGGGTCTACATTCCAGCAACTGTCGATGACTTGGCCCTCCAGACCTCGGGCCAGTGGAAGCCTGAGCTCGCCTTCGCGGTGACTGAGGCGTGGCGTGATGCCGCCGACGACCTTGACGAGGACGAACTCGCGGAGGCCGCGATCGATGCCGCCGCGATGGAGTCGGGCCTCGAGTTCGGCTCCCGGCTACGCGCCGTGATCGCCGCTGATGTCTCCCGGGCCGACGCCGTGGTGGACCCCAAGGTGCACCCCGCGGCCGTGCGGATCAACGGCAAGTTGTCGCCCGCGTCTGTCGCGTGCGTGTTTCTCGACGAGGACGACGCGGCGGACGACGTGGTCGCCGCGCGCGCGGGCGATGAGGCCGCGCTGGAGCGCCTGGCCGACCGCACGCTGCTTTGGTACGACCTGGCCGAGGTGCTGGGGAACTAGCCGGGTACGTGGCGTCGGGTACGTGGCGTCGGGTACCTAGTGACCCACTGCGGCGCAGATGGCTGGCCACCGGGTACGTGGTGACCCACTGCGGCGG
>JGI24132J36420_10001059_pt1 | contig 12737 bp, 9 predicted proteins | sample BarGraNGADG00212_3_FD_36420 | JGI IMG/M metagenome (IMG submission 36420) | reverse complement strand
TGTTTACTCTTGCGGTTCTATTATCCACAATGGCAATCTGATTGTTCCTTATGGCATGTCAGACTACGCATCTACTTATGCATCTATTAATTTACATGAACTCCTGAATGAACTTAAGAACTCAAAATAGCAGCAGCAGTGAAAAATTAAATTCAAAGGCAGTTGCCGTTATAGTAGCTCACCCCGATGATGAAACATTATGGGCCGGGGGAACCATCCTGAGCCATCCCTCATGGCAGTGTTTTATTGTTTGTCTTTGCAGAGGAAGCGATAAGGATCGTGCTCCAAAGTTCTTAAAAGCATTACAGGTTTTGGGGTCTGAAGGTATAATGGGCGATTTGGACGACGGGCCGGAACAAAAGCCTCTGGATGAGAATGAGCTGAAGCATACAATGCTGCAGCTATTACCTTCCATGCATTTCGACCTGATCATTTCCCATAATCCATTTGGTGAATATACAAGACATATCAGACATGAGGAAACAGGTAAGGCAGTTATTAAAAATTGGCATGCAGGCAAGATATCTGCAAATGAACTCTGGACTTTTGCTTATGAAGATGGTGATAAAGAATACTATCCAAAACCTATAAAAACCGCTGATGTCTGCCTCAAACTTACTGAACAGGTTTGGCTGAAGAAATACAGAATAATCACAGAAACATACGGATTTGAAAAAAACAGTTTTGAAGCAGAAACAACACCGCGGGCAGAATCATTCTGGCAATTTACAAATTCGTATGATGCTCAAAAATGGCTTAATAATGGAGGAGTTTTATCATGAAAAGAGTCCCGATTTATCGGGATTAGTTCCATAAGACCATAAACAAATAAATTATTATATCATGAAAGTATTATTATTATATGATTACCCTCCTTCCCCGGGGGGACTTGCAACCCAGGGAAATCTGTTGTACAGGGGCCTCACTAAAATGGGAATTGATGCTCATGCGGTTAATTCCGAATCGGCACAGGAGAAGGAATGGTACTATCGCTGGTTTGAGCCGGATGTCGTTGTTGGTGTCGGTTATTGGGGGCATACACCGCATCTGGTACTCCATCCGCAACGATATGGAGTTCAGCCTGTCCCCTGGCTGGTTGCCGATGGTTATATTGCAAACTATCAGGAGGTGCTGAATGCTCTTCCACTTATCATGGTAACATCGAATTGGGTAAAGGAAATGTATGTTCGCGACGGGATAAACAGTGAAATAATTGAGGTGCTGCCGGTTGGCTGCGATACAGATGCTTTTATTCCATTCAGTAAGGATGACCCGAAAATTCTGGCCGTACGCGAAGCGCTGGGGGTTTCACCGGATCAGATAATGATTCTGACTGTGGGTGGTGATGCTGCATCAAAAGGTGCACGGGAGGTAATGCAGGCTCTTGCCATCATTGATACAAAAGCGCCCGATTGGAAATATGTTTGCAAAGTATGGCCCCAGCCAAGTACCAAGCTTCAGAACCTGTCTGATCTCGAACTGGCGACACACTTAGGCATCGAAAAAAATGTTACTTATTCGACAAACATCATTTCACGTAATTTCATGCCTTACCTGATAGGCGCCTGCGATATATATGCTGCGCCTTCGCGACTTGAAGGCTTTGGAATGCCGCAAGTGGAAGCAGGAGCTTGCGGAAAACCGGTTATAGGTATTAACGCTATGGGAATGCTCGATACACTTGTTCATGGTAAAACCGCATTCCTGGCAAATGTAGCACAGAAAATCATCATGAAAGAAGTGATTCTTGGTGACGAATCCGGATTTGAAGACAAACATAAAGTTGTATTTGAAAATCCAAGGACAGTAGACTATCGTGCAAGTGTTCATGATATTGCGAACTATTTGATGGATCTTATGACTGATTCAGAATTACGCGAAAAAATGGGTAAGGCTGCAAGAAAGCGTGTCGTCAAATATTTCGATTACCGAGTAGTTGCAAAACGGTTTGTACAGATTATAAACGATAGATTGGGAATAACATAATTTATTAAATTAATGCAAACTGCAAACTGGCAGAAAATAAAAGAGGCGCAAAAAGCAGCTATTGAAGTGCTGCTTCATAATGCTCACGGGTCGTACCACGGACTTCCGCGTACAGCAGGATGGGGATACCCGGAACCCTATACAAGAGATTTGATGTTTTCTATATTCGGAATTGGGGTTTCTGGGAATCAGAAGTTGTTAGAGAGCATGCGGAATGTGTTGGAAACTCTGTCAGCAAATCAGACCTGCCGTGGTCATATTCCCTCGCTGGTGCACGACAAGGAAGACCGTGGATCAAGTGATACAACTCCTTTATTTTTGCTGTGTGTCGGCATATTCAGGAAAGTGACGGGAGAACATGATTTTCTTCAGAATGCTGTCCGTAAAGCCCTGATATGGATGGAGTATCAAAGCCCTTCTGACCGGTACCTGGTTGCTCAGCAGCCGACAAGCGATTGGCGCGATGAACAATGGATGACCGGTTACGGCCTGTATGTCAATGCGATAGTATATAGTTACCTCCGGCTCCTGGGTCAGCATGAAAGAGCAGACATGATGTGTAAAGAAATGAGGAAGTTCACAATCATAGGAGGAGTACAGCCCCGTCACGTCCATGAAGGTTTTGTGATAAAACATAAACCATACTATGCTTTTTGGACATATAAAATTCATTCAAGCGAACGGTTTGATCTTCTTGGTAACAGTCTCNCCATTCTTTCCGGAATTGCATCGCCCTCACGGGCTGAGGAAATGATTTCGTGGATAGAAGAGGAGTGTGCGTGTATGAAAAAAAATGGTGAACTGGCCTGTGATCTGCCACCTAATTTCTTTCCCTTTATTAAGCCTGAAGATACTGACTGGCGATTGCGATATGAAACCTATAACAGACCCGGGGAATATCATAATGGAGGTATATGGCCTTTTATATGCGGGCTTTACGTGGCAGCCTTGGTTGCTGCTAAAAATTACAAACTTGCCGGGGAAAAGCTTATGGCACTTACCCATTTAATAAAAAACTCTAATTCTGAAAACAATGAATTTGGATTTAACGAATGGATTAAAGCCCAGAACGGCAGAGCCATGGGGCAGGAATGGCAAACCTGGAGCGCTGCACTTTATCTGTATGCTGTAAAATGTGTTGAAGAAAAAAGAACGCCCTTCTTCGACATGATACGAAATTATTCAACTGGATCAAAATTAGAATAACAGGTACAATTGCAGGCTCTGTTGCTGATATGGTTCTGATACTGTACCAGGCACTAATTTGTTTTTTCGAATTCCTCAAATGCCAGAAGTACTGTTAAGTGAGAGATCAAATAAGCCAGGGAACTTTCGGCACCCTGGTTGCGGTTTACCCCATAACTTTCAAAACCATCGCAGCATCCTTTAGTTTCAAAATCGAACAATTTCATCCTGAGATCATTTTCTCCGAGGAACCACATGAAGCATGCAAATAATTTTGTAAGATATTCTTTATCTTGTGTCAAATGAAAAGCCTGATAATACATCAATACCATAGCAAGGGCATCTACCGGTTGTTGGGCAAACATGGAACGTTCACCTCCTTTTTGATACCATTTTTCATTACCAATGGCTGAAAAATAACCATCCTTAAGTGTAATCTCCGTCAGGAAGTTCATTGTTTCCAGGGCGATCTCAGTTATTTTATTATCCTTAAGAATATCTGCCGAATGTAAAAGGGCAAGCGGCAATATACCATTATCATAAGCTAACAATGGTTCAAACCATTTCCAGTCAGTGGTGCTGTTTTCTTCATATAGATTGATTAATTTATATGAAAGATTTCTTAATCTTTCTGTCATTGAATCGTCAGAGGGATTAATCATGAGGTAATAACTGATACCCACCAATGTATTAGCAATACCTCTGGCAGACTGAAGTTTCTCAAAATTAGGTGATGCATTAAAGAAAATAGATCTGCCATTTTGATAATAGGCATCATTAGGAGCATTGCCACACAGATATCCGAGCGCCCAGATGGTCCTTCCGAAAGAATCTTCTGAACCCACCTCATCGAGAAAGTTCCGGCTGAAACTGAGAAAATTCCTGAATGTCCCATCTTTGTTTTGCATATAGTTGATATAGCTTAAATAGATGGGAGATAAATCAAGGGCAAGTATATCCCTTTTTTGCCTGTATGCCATCAGTACCATAAGTAAAGACCGGGCATTATCATCAAGACAATATCCTTCTTTTAAATTTGGAATGCCAAAATTTGCATGTTGGATGATACCCGTGTCGTCTGTTAACCGTTTAATATGAACAAGTGAAAATGGAGGCAGAATAAGAGGATCAAGAAAAATTTCTTTTTTTACATTTACTTTTGGCTTATCCTCAAGAATTTTCTTAGCAACCGCAATGTATTTTTCTCCGGTCTTGGGCCAGGTTATTTTTCTGCCATAATCATATGCTTTTTTTCGAAGGCTTTTTAGTTCATCCGGATTATCCAACAATTCCATAAGAATACCAGAAAGACCATCTGAATCATTAAAGTTAAAAAGCTTTCCTCTTCCATCCTCCAATAACTCAACGGCATGCCAGTAAGGTGTTGAAACAACTGCCGAACCCACACCTATTGCATAGGAAAGTGTGCCGCTTGTAATCTGAGCCTCATTAGTATAGGGTGTAATGTAAATATCCGCAGCAGATAAATATTTAAACAATTCTTTTTGATTAATATACTCATTCAGAAAAAAAACATGATTGTTCAGATATAGACTTTTAACTAAATGTTGAAGATAATTCCGATATTCTTCGCCCGAATACCGAAGAATATTCGGATGAGTTTTTCCTAAAACCATATATAAAACATCCGGATACTTATAAATAATTTTTGGCAACGCTTTTATTACCGTCTCAATNCCTTTATTCCGGCCAATAAANCCAAAAGTAAGAAGAACCTTTTTGTTTTCGAGATGGAACTCCTNTTTAGATTGAACCTGNCTAAACTGGATATCCGGCACACCATGGTCAATAAATACAATTTTCTCTTTTTCAATATTATAAATGNTTGTGAGAAACTCGATCGCTTTATGGCTCATTACTACTATTTTATTAGCCATTCTGCATATTTCCACCAATATTGCTTTTTCGTTGTAGGATGGAGCTTTGATAATTGTATGAAGGGTCACAATCAGAGGAATTTCAAGCCTGTGNAGCAAAGGAAGGATATATACACCATCTTGTCCGCCAAATATTCCAAATTCATGTTCAAGAATGCAAAGATCAGCGCCGCTGAGATTAATAAATTTTACTGCTGATAAATAATCGCGCTGATGATCTTGCCTTATGATTATTTTTACTTCTTGAGGATATTCATAAGTTTGATCATGATCGTTCATGGCCACAATGAATCCCTCAATTGAATTCTTAAAAATCCCATTTTTAATTACCATGGATCTGTAAAGGTTCATTGTAAAAGTACCAATACCGCATTCCCGGGGGGGATAAGTTCCAATATATGCGAGTTTCATAATTGATAGATTTTTACTTGAATTAATTAGGATGTGATTACCTGAAATTTAAAGGTAGTCAAAATCTTAATAATATTACCTCTCTAAGGGAATACTTTTAAAAGCACTCTATTTATCCCTTACTCCCTGCCTCTTGCCTTTTTGATTAAATCTCCGTTTAAAACCACCCTTTTCAGATTTAGTCGGGGAGGGTCGGTGGTCGAAACTCTTATCATGTTTCTCAGCTATAAAAGCAGGCAATGGCGCATTATAAACCTTGTACCCGATTAATTTTTCAATGCGCTGCATTTTGGATATATCTGTTTTGTTGACGAGTGTTATTGCTGCACCTGTAGTCTCAGCACGTGCAGTACGGCCAACGCGATGCACATAATCCTCAGCATCTGACGGAGTATCAAAATTTATTACAAGATTGATATCCTTTATATCGATTCCACGGCTCAACACATCAGTAGCCACCAGGACACGGGTTTTGCGCGACCTGAACCTCAACAGCATTTCTTCCCTCTCCTTCTGTTCAAGGTCGGATGAAATGCCTTCTACCAGATAATTTTTTGAGCGCAACCCCCGCACAATCTCACTCAATTTCTTCTTTGTCGAACTAAATATCAAAATGCTAAGGTATTCAGGGTTGTCGGCTATAAGACTATTTATCAGCGGTAATTTCTGATGGTCGCTTAACATGTAGACGGCCTGAACAACACCTTCAGCAGGTTTTGACATTTCAAGAGCAATTTCCACCGGATTTTTCATAATATGCTTCGACATTGACCGTATCTTTGCAGGCATAGTGGCGCTGAACATCAAAGTCTGGCGCTTTTTGGGCAAATGGGAAATTATACGCATAATATCGTCGTAAAATCCAATATCGAGCATCCGGTCGGCTTCATCAAGAACCAATACCTCTATCTGGTTGAATTTCACATAGCCCTGGTTAAGATGTGAAATCAACCTGCCGGGAGTTGAAACAATAATATCGGCCCCTCTCGAGAGCGCAGATTTTTCCTGGTCCCATCCGCTGCCATCTCCACCACCGTAAACAGCTATAGATGTAATGTTCAATGTGTAAGCCAATCCCTGAATTTGCTGGTCAATCTGTATGGCCAGTTCACGTGTCGGGACAAGTATAAGTGTGTGAGTATGACCGGGGCGTTTTTCTGAAATATAGTTCATTATGGGTAACAGAAAGGCAGCTGTTTTTCCGGTACCTGTCTGTGCACAGGCAATCAGGTCTCTGCCCTCCAGGATTACCGGAATGGCCTTTTCCTGTATTGGAGTAGTCTCCCTGAAGCCCATATAATCAATTGATTCCAGTAATTCCGGACTCAGTTCTAAATCATCGAATATCATTAATGTCTTGTGAGTTTTGTTTCATCCATGAGAATTGACAAAGATAGTAAAAAAGGGGTAAACATTCCTGTTATTAACAGGTCATTTCTGAAATTTAATACTCCTTTAAATATAAATAGTATGAAATTTCATTCATTTATAAAGCTAGTTTTCTTAGATTTGTAATAAGTTCTTAATCTTATTTAAACTTATCCTGTTATGGCTTCAATTAAAACAAGATCCAAACTTTCACGGCGCGATTTTATGCGACTTTCAGCAGCGGCTGCAGCTGGTGTCTCATTATTACCTGCCCTTTCCTGCTCTACAACCGCCATTCCTTCTCCTATGAAACGGCGTTTCGGACGAATCAATTTCGATGTCACTACAATAGGACTTGGAGGACAAAGTTCGCTGATGTGGACCCCGGAAGGTATTGAACCTGTTGACATCATTTTAAAAGCTTTTGACCTGGGAATTAATTACTACGATACCTCGAACGCATATGGCCCAAGTCAGAAGAATTACGGAAAAGCCTTCCGGAAACTTAATCTGGTTCCGGGACAGAAAGGTTACGACCAAAAACTCAGGGATTCCATTTTCCTGACAACCAAAACAATGGTTCGCTGGGCAAAAGGAAATTATCCGACACTTAACAACGTTCGGAACAGCACGGACGGTAATCATGGTGGGGGAGCCGTAGCCGATCTGAAACGCTCTCTTTCTCTGATGTTTGGAAACGATGACGGAACCTATCCGGAAGGAGCTTATGTAAACATGATACTTATACATAATCTTACCAATTTCGAAGAGGTGGATGTGGTGTATAAAGGTCTTGAAACACCCCTTGATATAAATGAAAATTTTGGCGCCCTGGTTGCTCTTCGTGACTACAGAGATGGCACCAACATTACCGGCATGAATCCTAAAAATGAAAAGCTTATAAGGCATCTGGGATTTTCAGGACATAACAATGCTCCTGCCATGATGGACATGATTCAGCGCGACAAATGGGATCTTCTGGATGGAATGCTGGTTGCTATCAACGTGAATGACCGTCGCTACCTTAATATGCAATATAATGTAATTCCTGTCGCACAAGCCAGGAACATGGGAGTGATAGCCATGAAGGTGTTTTCTGATGGAGCAATGTATACCAAAGAACCCGGATGGTCAAATAAACCTGATGATGTGGTCAGAATAATAGGAACTGAATCGGTTCCAAGTAAACCATTAATTGAATATGTACTTACTACACCAGGCATACATACACTCATCATTGGTACTGGGGTAATAAATGATAACCCACTTAAATGTCAGCTTGTCCAAAACTATTATGCAGCTCAGATCAAACCCGATGCACTGAGTGAGAGTGAAAGGCGTGAACTTGAAAAGATAGGTGCGCGGGCGCGTAATGGGGAAACAAATTATTTTCAGCTGGCCGACACTGGTTTGACTCCTCCCAGAAATGCTAAATTGACGAAGTCAAATGGAGTAAAATTATCATGGGATACAAGCTATGCAGGTAATGAACCTATTACATATTATGAAATAGAAAGCGATGGTAAGATTATTGGAAAAGTCCCGCATCTTCCGCAGATTTCCAAAGAGCCTTTCAGCTATGACATCCATTCGGGAAAGGAATTCAAAGTTGTTGCAGTGGATGCAATCGGGAGAAAATCCGCAACAGAGGTACTTACTATATGAATTTAAATAAGGTTGTGGTTTCTACTTAACAGGTGAATCGTAATAATCATTGTAGTCACTGCATCTGTCACTATCTAAAATTCAAAACCCCGCAGATCATTGATCTTTCGGGGTTTACTGTTTATAGAAGTTGTACAATCAACGCCACATGAGTTTGAAGTAATAGGGTACAAATCCGCTAATTGGGAAATCCAGTTTAATTTATTTTTTCAGCAGTCCAGTTGTATTATCATTTAGCCTTAAGCGAATATACTGCCATGTAATCACCATGTCTGACAAATAGCCTTCCTTTATCTATCACAGGATGAGACCAGTATGGGCCATCGCCTTTAGTGACCTGGAATGAACTAATGATATCGAGTTTTTCACTATTTGGCCTGACCAGTGCCAGGTTTCCAGTCTTTTCTTCATAAATATACAGCAATCCTTCTGCCGATATTACGGATCCCTTATTATACCAATCGGTTATCCACATTGTCTTACCGGTAGACCAATCGACACAGATCCATCTGCCTTTTGAGTTAGTATCGTGAGTAGAGCTGTAGATATAATTTCCTATCAGCACCATTCCTCCTACATGGGGATTGATTTCCGGATTCTTCCAGACAAGTGTTGGATCGCTGCCATCAGAGTTTATTTTAATCTTTGCAGCAGTCTGCTTGTAACCATTGGCGGCAAAAAGAAAACCATCGCGGTAAAGAGGTGTCTGAATGTAATTTTTGCCACCTTTCTGGTCATCGTTTACAGAACCAAAATTGAATTTCCAAAGAAGCTTACCATCCGCAGCGTTTACTCCGATAATATATGTTACAGTATGAGTTACAATTACTTTCTTTCCATTATTCTCAATCAGTAAGGGATTTGTATATTGTGTACCTTCATTGAAAGGAGGAGTTTCCCATACTACTTTCCCGTTTTCAATGTTGAATGCCACCATTGATGCCATATTGCCTCCGGGAGTTGCAATTACTTTATTATCGACAACCAAAGGTGATTCAGATATTCCAAACCGTTGTACAGGTGCACTGTACTTCTGATAATAATTTACTGTCCATGCGATTTTACCATCCTTTGTAACGCAAGCCAGGTCGCCCTGTCCGCTGACAACCAGGATTTTTCCATTTGAGTAGGTTGGGGTACAACGGGCTTCAGGAGAGTTGACGTTATTCGTAATATTCCCGTATTCCACCTCCCACTTTTTCTTCCCATCCTGGGAAAAAGCTGTCAGTACATCTTTTTCCCCTTTGGTACCTGTAATGTATATGGCATCATCAGTTACTGTTGCACTTGAATAGCCCTTACCTATTCCTGTCACTTCCCAAATCATTGAAGGACCTGAGGCCGGCCATGATTTCATCAATCCTTTTTCATTATAAATACCGCTCTGGCCGGGTCCGCGCCATCCATACTGCTGGCCGAATGATGAATTAAGAACTGATGTTACAAGAACAAATGCAACTATGAATATTCTGATATATTTTTTCATATGAGTTCCTTTTAATATTATTATTATGCAATAATAAAAAAAATATATTAAACAAACAGATCAAGTAGTGCATTTAGTATATTATCAACTAACTATAAAATCAATATTTAACATAATTTAATAGTTTAGCCGCACCATTCAATTTACTCCTTTAATATTTAATGCATACCTTTAATGGCAAACTGTTATAAGACTGTGTATAAAATACTATTGGCTATCGCTCGTAAGTCAAACTCTATGAAAGTAATTTATTGATTAATGATACTTATATTTAATAAAAAAAAGCGATGTATAATAAACATCGCTTTTAAATATTATGGAAATATTTACTATTTCACATGAAGCTGAATGTTTCCACCGTTCAAAGTACCTTCGGCACTATAACCAGTTGAGAGTACAATACTGAAAGTATCTTCTCTACCAGGTTCACCGTTATCTTTAACAACAACTGTGTAAGCAAAAGAGCCTTCACCGTTGATCTTGGCAAGACCTTCGATCTGACGTGTTACAGCATCAATTACGATGTAATTTGTAACTTCTGTGCTTTTAACCTGAACACCATTATGGTCATTGTATAAAAGCTGTCCCCAGAATTTGTCATGTTTAATACCACCTGATACACCGAATGTAGCTTTAACATCACCAATACTAATCCATCCACCGCCTGTAAACCAATCACCGGCTGGTTTAGGATGAACTTTACCACTAACAGTTCCACAAGTTGAAATTATACTATTAACCATCGTAACTTCACCATGTAAAGCTAATAATCTGCCAGTTACGTTTACAGCATCAGATGTATTGTCGATGATATAAGCTGATGTTATAGTAGTATTAGCAATAACAGTTCCAATGAAAGAATCGCCATCAATAGTTGCAGATGAACCAACTGCCCAAAATACGTTTGAGCCTAAACAATCTGAATTCCCTGTGTTAGTAGCTACAACGTTTGAACCAGCCATTGTCACAAGTGTACTGACCGTCTGGAAAATAAAGAGTGCATCACTATTTCCTTGAAAGTCAAGAGTAAGTGTTCCACCTACCAATAAATTAGCAGATATTGGAAAATTATAAACACCCGGTGTTAATGTAAGTCCATCTAATTGATTAACTATAGCTGGAAATTGAGTTGTAGGAACTTGAGCCATGAGATAATTGTATGCAATTATGGCATCCAAATGAGCCTGTGCTGCTACGGGGCCTCCTGCATAAATTGTTCCTTCAACTATCCCTAATCCAAGAGTCACTGTACCAGGACCTTCAATTGTATTTGCCGGTTCCGGTTGGAAACCTGTGAGTTCAGTACCTGGACTAACTCCAGCATCTCCAGTAATAATTGATTCGCCTGCGTTAGTAACTGTTTCTCCGCCTAAGACAGCAAAAGTGGCTGCAGTACCTAATGGGACTGGCGAATTTATTTGAATCTGATGACCCTTAGCTGAAGCTGAAAAATCAGAGTCCGGATTATTCCCCGACCACTCATTTTTATTACAACCAGTAAATAATGCAACCATTGCTATAGATGCTATTGCCAGGGTTGTTAAATGTTTATTCGATTTCATTTTTTTTATTTTAAATTGTGAAAATATCTTCACGGAACAAAGGTGAGGTCTTTAATTCCATAAAGACTTACATAATTATTGAAATAAGTTGCAATATTCACACGTTCGAAGGTGCAATAAGGATCCTCAAAGATCAGAGAAAGTATATTCTGATTAGTAAACTCTTCGTATTCTTAATGGACGATGCAGATTATATGTAATTGATTTTGTGGATATTGAAAAATCTATCACCGAATCCGTCACCCCTAAAAAACAAAAACCCGCAGATCACTAGATCTTGCAGGGTTTCCGGGTTAATTATCCGGGAAACAATTATTCCTGGAATATATTATAACTTTATTTAGTTATCTCTACAACTGCATATTTTGAATTTTTCCAGAACAGCGCAGGATCATTTATCACAATAGATTCAATTTTTTTGTCTTTGTCACGTATAAACTCATATGAACCAGCAGGATGCTCAGAGATAAGTTTAGCACTTTTTGAATTCACAGGAATCGATCTTGTTTTAGTGATGTCGATCTGGACAAAAGAATTATCGGGAAAATTTCCAGTTAAAGATTCCGTTTTACCAAGTCCGATAAATCCACCTTCTTTGGTTAAAAGGCCCTTAGTTTTCAATTCTTTATATGTGCCACAGGTATAAAAAGCCTTATTCATCTCATAAGTCTGGGTACTAATTTTCTCCTCCTTCTTTGCAATAGTATCCTGCATAACTATCATTTGGGTATTGAGCTGTTCAACCTCAAATTTTTTGTCAACCAGTGAGGTCTTCAATTCAGAAATTTCATTTTCATTCTGCTTCATCGAAGCTTCCAGCTCAGAAATTTTATTCTGCAGAACCTTTATTGTTCCGCCTGACTTCTTTAATTGAGCATTCAGGGAGGCAATTTTCTTTTTGTTCTGTTCGAGAAGGGTATTAATGGTTTTAATATCTTCCAGAACCTGTAGTCTCTTATCATTTGATATTTCAGCATTCGATGAATTAGCAGTGATTAATTTCTCTTTTTCTTTTATCATTGCGATATTCTTTTCAATATCATCAAATGTCGTTATCCATTCACCAATAACAGAGTCCCGGGCAGTTACTTTATCAGTAAGAGAAGTTTTCTGTGTTTCCATCTGATTAAGTAGTTTTTTATGCTCTCGATTATAGAGTGAAAAAACAACAATCCC
>JGI24132J36420_10001053_pt1 | contig 12762 bp, 6 predicted proteins | sample BarGraNGADG00212_3_FD_36420 | JGI IMG/M metagenome (IMG submission 36420) | reverse complement strand
CGCCATCTGTCACTAAGCTCACCCGCGAGCGCCTGCAGGTCGTCCTCGTTGCCGGAGTCCTTGAGCTCGACCTCTAGCTCGTAGTAGTGCGCCGGACGCTCGCCGACGGGCACCGTCACCGCGTCCAGGCTCCACTCGGCGACGTGGCGTTCGCCATCCATGACATCGGAACGGGCGCGCAACTGGCTCAGCTCGAACAGTGGTTGCAGAGGAGTGCCGCCGGTGAGACGCAGCGCCAGCTCACGCGCCGGGCCGGCGGGCCAGGCGGCGGGATCGGGAACCCACTCGGGTAGCTGGACTTCCTGCTCGTCCCGCTGGTGGACGGCGCCGGCGGCGTCGCCCAGCCCCTTGAGTGTGGCGATAACCTTGTCCGGCTCCCGGCGCAGGCGGCAAGAATAACCGGCGGCGTACAGGCGGCCATCCGCGGTATCGAGATACTGGTCGTGGACCTCGACCGAGCGGGTGTGGGCCAGGGTATAGCCCGCNAGGCTGCGCTGCGCGGCCAGCCGCAGGAACGTCTTGCGGTCGGGCACAGCGAACTTAGCTTCGACTTCCATGCNGAGTCCTATCAACTGGCAAGCGGACGCGCGCGGGCGCGNGTGAAATCGAGTTCGAGTATAGCACAGGGCAGGGTGGTGAGCAAGCGTATCGAAACCGCCCGGCCGGGTGCAACTTGACGGAGCGCGCAATCGCTAGTAGAGTTACTTTGTAAACCATGCTTACAAAGCTATAGGAGAGACCGTTGATCGACGTCTTTCTCGCCGGCGACCTGGGCGGAACCAAAATGGCCGCAGCGTTGGTGGATGCGACCGGGAACATTCTGATCGAAGACAGTGCAGCCACCGAGGCCGTGCGCGGCATCGAGGACGTCACGGAGCGCTTCGCCGGCCTCCTGTTAGCCGTGCAGCGCCAGGGCGCGCCAGCGCGGCCAGCCGGCGTGGGCGCAGGCACACCGGGATTGGTTGACTGGCCAGCCGGCGTCCCACTGGTACGCCCGCCAGATAACGTCAACCCCGACTGCAGATTTCACGCCCTGGTCAGCGACTGGCCGGGCCTGTCTTTCCCTTGCTGCCCGCCGGGCGGACCGGTGGCGTGGCCGGCCCGCTGCCGCCCTCCGGCGGCTTGCCCGAGACATCCCTGTCCGGGCGGCTCGACCGCNTGCGGCCGGTAGCCGGGGCGGGCCGGGCCTGCGACGCGCCCCCGGGTTGGCGTGACCGGTCTGAATCCGCGCCGGGCTCCTCGCCGGCCGAAGGCCGCGCGGCCGGCGCCCGTTTGGCGCCCGGCTTTCTGACCGTTTGCAGCGGCTCGGGCTTCGCCTCATCGGCGGCCACGCTCCTGGGCGGCGCCGGTGGCTCGGACTGTTCAGCCCGCCCTAGCGCCGAGCGTGTCACCGTCGTGCGCCTGGGGGTCGCTTTCGCGGCCGGCTGGGGCGGCTCCACTTTGGGTCCCGCCTCGATTTCGGCCCGGTCCCATGTTCTCTTGGAGGCCACGGGCCGGGCGCCCTCGATGGCCGGTCCGGCGGCTTTGGGCGTCGCCGGCCCCGGCCGGGTTCGACTGTGCGCTCCCGCCTCGGGCGCGCTGCCGGCCTGGCCGCTCGGAGTTTCCGGCGCGTTCTTCGTTCCGGCGCGCGCCGGGGAACTCTCGGGCACATCCGGGGGCAGCAAGGACGGCTGCGCCGGCGCGCGGGCCTCACGCGTGACGGCCGGTTTGACAGCCGGACCTGACGCTTCAGCCGGCTGTTTGCCACTCGCGCTCTTGGGCGCAGCCCGTCGAGGGGCAGGGACCTTAGGAACCGGCGCAGCAGTCGCCTTGGCAGCGGAAGCGGATGTAGCGGCCGTGCCGGCCGCCGTCCCTGCAGCCGCGCCGGCTGCCGCGGCACGCCGTCCGGCAACCTCAGAACCGGTCGCAGACGGAAGGTCGGCAGACGGAGCGTCCGCAGACGGACGAGGCGCGGTCGGCCCGGCGGCGCTCCTGGGCGCGCTCTTCGGTGTTGCCGCGCGCGGCGCACTCGCCGCCCGGGCGGCCTTTTGACCGGCCCGCTGCTTGCCGCTGGCCGGCGCCCGGGTTTCCGGCTGAGCTTTGGTCTTCGCCCGACCCTTCGCCTCACCGGCAGGCTTCGCCCGCCGAGTAACTGCGCCATTCTCAGCCTGCACGCCAGCCTTGTCGTCGTCGCCGTCCTCGCCCTCGCCAGCAGCGCCACCCTCGCCTCCGGGCTCAACCTCGGTCTCGGCTTCCGGGATCGCCCTGGCGATACGGAACACATCTTGTACTTTCTGGTCCTTTGCCAGTTCGAGCACAGGCTTGCCAAGCGCCGGGCGGCCCATTTCGGGCATGTCTTTGGCCGTCACGACCTTGACCGCGCCTCTGGACAGGACGCACGCTACCAGGTCGTCCGGCTCAACCGACGCGGCGCCGGCCACTTCCCCGGAACGGTCGGCGATCTTCGCCGCCACCACCCCCAGCCCGTTGCGGCCTGTGACCGGGAATTCGGCCAGGGCCACCAGCTTGCCGAAGCCNCCGGTCGTCACGATGGCCAGGCCACAGGACGGCACGGTTCCGGCGGCGGTTGGCGAGGCAGTCGGCGCTGCGCCCTCCGCATTCGCCGATTTGCCCACGGCCATCCCTGCCACCACGCAGTCGCGCTCGCGCAGCTTGATGCCGCCTATGCCGCCCGCCGGCAAGCCCATCGGCCGGACGTCGTCCTCGGCGAAACGGATGGCCTGGCCGAAAGCGGTGACAAGCAGTATCTCGCCACCGCCCTGGCTGCGGGCAACCCATAACAGTTCATCGCCATCTTCCAGCTTGATCACCGGCGGGTTAGCCTGCGCCTGGTCGAACAGGTCTTTGAGCGCGACGCGCTTCACGTTACCCCGCANGGTGCCCAGCAACAGGAAGCCGGTCACATCTTCTTCGGCAAGGGCCTTGGGGAAAGCCAGCAAGGCCGCGATCCGATCGCGCCGGCCCAGCCCGGAGAGGTCGGCGTAGTGCGAGCCGGCCCCGTCGGCGGGAACGCGGTGCACCGGGACGCGGCTTGCCTGGCCCTTCACGCTGAACAGGAACAGGTCATCGCGCGTGTGCGCCGCACACAGCAGTTGCGGGGCGGAATCGCGCAACAGAGCCTCCGGCGCCCGGCCACGGCGCGCCTCGGCGTCCCGCCGCTCGCGCCCCAACATGCCCTCCGTCGACAGCCGCACCCAGACCACCTCGTCGGGCAGGATGTCATGCGTCGTCAGGGTCCCTTTCACCCGGTCGGCGATCTGCGTGCGCCGCGCATCGCCATAGCGGGCCTTGAGATCAACAAGGTTCTGCCTGATCAGCCCCAGCACCTTCTCGGGTGAGGCCAACAGCGCCTCGAGCTCCTTGATCAGCGCCTGCGTTTCCTTGTACTCGTCCTGCAGCTTGCGCCGCTCCAGGGCCGCCAGGCGCCGCAACTGCATGTCAAGGATCGCCTGCGCCTGCAGGTCGTCGAACTTGAACTGCTCTATCAGGTTCTGCTTAGCCGTGTCGGCGTTGCGCGAGCGGCGAATGAGGGCAATAATCTCGTCCAACACGTCCAGCGCCCGCAGCAACCCTTCCAGTATGTGGGCTCGTGCCCGCCCGTGCGCCAGCTCGTGCTCGCTGCGCCGCTTGATCACGATCTCACGGTGCTCGATGAAATGTTGTAGGATGCGCTTGAGGCTGAGCGTGCGCGGCTCGCCGTCGACCAACGCGAGCAACGAGACACCGAAAGTTGCTTGCAGCGGGGTAAGCTTGAAGAGCCTGGCCAGCACGTCACGCGGGTCGACGGTGCGCGTCAGCTCGATATTGATGCGCATGCCCGTGCGATCCGACTCGTCCCGCAGGTCGGTCAGTCCCTCTAGCTGGCCCTCGCGTGTCAGCTCGGCGATGCGCTCCAGCAGGCGGGTCTTGTCCGTCATGTAGGGCAGTTCGGTGATGACGATGCGGTTGCGGTTGCGGCTCATCTCTTCGATGTGCGCCTTGGCCTGCACCACAATCGGGCCCCTGCCGTTACCATAGGCGCGCGCAATGACGTCAACCTGCTCGGCCTGGGCCCCGCTGCCTTCGTTCTGGTAGCGGTAGACCACGCCGCCGGTCGGGAAATCCGGCCCCTGGATGAAACGCATCAGGTCCTCGACAGTCACGTCGTCGGCCCGCTCGTGGTTGTCGATCAGGTAACACAGCGCATCGCATACCTCGCCCAGGTTATGCGGCGGGATGTTGGTGGCCATCCCGACGGCGATGCCGCTGGAGCCATTGACAATCAGATTGGGCAGGGCCGCAGGCAAGACGACAGGCTCGCGCAGCGTGCCGTCGAAGTTGTCGGTCCACTCGACCGTGTCCTTGTCGATGTCGGCCAGCATCTCGTTCGCGATCGCCGCGAGGCGGGCTTCGGTGTAGCGCATGGCCGCAGCGTTGTCTCCGTCCACGGAGCCGAAGTTGCCCTGGCCGTCAACCAACGGATAACGCAGGCTGAAGTCTTGCGCCATGCGCACCATGGCTTCGTAAACCGCCGCGTCACCNTGGGGATGGTACTTGCCGAGCACCTCGCCGACGATACGGGCCGACTTTTTGTAGACTTTCTCGTTCGTCAGGCCCAGGTCATGCATTGCATAGAGGATGCGCCGGTGCACGGGCTTGAGACCGTCTCGCACGTCGGGCAGGGCGCGTGCCACGATCACGCTCATGGCGTAATCAAGATACGATGCCTGCATCTCGGTGTCGATGTTTACCCGGCGGATGATTCCCAGATCCATAGATCGTTCCTTACTCAGACTTATCTCGCAACTGTTCCCAAATGGGTCTCGAATCCTGCTCCTGCAGCATCTGTCGTATCTCGATGATCTGATCGCGCAGGGCAGCCGCCTTCTCAAACTCAAGATCCTGGGCCGCGGCCTTCATCTGCTTCTCCAGTTCCTTGATCAGCCGGTTGGCCTCGTCCTTGGGCAAAACTGTCGGCCGCGCACGGTATTCGGGCCCATCCTCGGCCATCGCCAGCCCGCCCGTCCCTCGGGCATTACCCCCGCCCATAGCCGCCAGGCGTTGCGTCAGGTCACGCACGGACTTGATGATGGAGACCGGCGTGATGCCATGGGCGGAGTTATAGTCTTCTTGTTTCTTGCGCCGCCGGTTGGTCTCGTCGATCGCCTTCTTCATCGCGTCGGTGACGTTGTCGGCGTACATGATCGCCGTGCCATGCAGATGGCGGGCGGCACGCCCGATGGTCTGGATCAGCGCCTGCGCGGAACGCAGGAAGCCTTCCTTGTCTGCATCCAGGATCGCTACCAGGCTGACCTCAGGCAGGTCCAACCCCTCACGCAGCAAGTTGATGCCGACAATCACATCGTACACCCCCAGGCGCAGGTCGCGCAGGATCTCAATCCGCTCGATGGTCTGCACCTCCGAGTGCAGGTAGTGCACTCGGATCCCCAACTCCTGGAGGTAGTCGGCCAGGTCCTCGGCCATGCGCTTCGTGAGGGTGGTCACCAGCACGCGCTCGCCTTGGGCCACGCGCTTGCGGATTTCGGCCACCAGGTCGTCCACCTGGCCCTTGGTCGGCCGGATCTCCACCTGGGGGTCGACCAGACCGGTCGGGCGGATGATTTGTTCGACGATCTGGGCCGAGTTTTGCAGCTCGTAAGGACCCGGCGTGGCGCTGGTGTAGATTACGTCATTTATCGTCGCCTCGAACTCGTCGAAGCGCAAGGGCCGGTTATCCATCGCGCTGGGCAGGCGAAAACCATAACCCACCAGCACCTCTTTGCGCGCCCGGTCGCCGTTGTACATCCCACGCACTTGCGGCAAGGTCATGTGCGATTCGTCCATGATCATCAGCCAGTCGGCCGGGAAATAGTCCAGCAACGTCCAGGGCCGCGAGCCGGCGGGCCGCAGCGACAGCGGGCGGCTATAGTTCTCGATGCCGGAGCAGTAACCGACTTCGCGCAGCATCTCCATGTCGTAGCGCGTGCGCTGCTCCAGGCGCTGGGCCTCCAACAGCTTGCCCTGCTCGTTGAAGATCTTCAGCTGCTCCTCCAGCTCGGCCTCGATATCGACGATGGCCTGGTTCAGCTTGTCCTGGGGCGTGATGAAGTGCCTGGCCGGGAAAATCTCGATGTCGTCCAGCACGCGCAGCACCTCTCCGGTCAGCCCGTCCACTTCGGTCAGCCGGTCTACCTCGTCGCCGAAGAACTCAATGCGATACGCCAGGTCGGCGTAAGCCGGCATGACTTCCAACGTGTCGCCGCGCACGCGGAACTTGCCCCGCCGCAATTCCATGTCGTTGCGCTCGTAGAAGATGTCCACCAACTGGCGGAGCACCGCGTCCCGGCGCGTGCGCTCGCCGCGGTGCAGCTTGACCGTCACCCGGCCGTACTCGGCGGGGTCGCCCAATCCGTAGATGCACGAGACAGAAGCCACGATGACCACATCGCGCCGGCTGAGCAGAGCCGAAGTGGCGGCGAGGCGCAGGCGGTCGATCTCGTCATTGATCTGGGCGTCTTTCTCGATATACGTATCGGTACGCGGCAGATAAGCCTCAGGTTGGTAGTAGTCATAGTAGCTTACGAAATATTCTACCGAGTTAGACGGCAGAAACTCCTTGAATTCGCTATAGAGCTGCGCGGCAAGGGTCTTGTTGTGCGCCATAACCAACGTGGGCCGGTTAACAGCCTCGATCACTTTAGCCATGACGTAAGTCTTGCCAGTTGCGGTTGCGCCCAGCAGCGTCTGTTGCCTATAGTTTTTCCCCAAACCCTCCGCCAGCTTGCGGATGGCTTCCGGTTGATCGCCGGTGGGCTGGAAATCGGATACTACTTTGAAGTCAGGCATTCAGTTACAAGCTCCCTCGCCCGCCGGTCGTTTGCGACCATACAGGGTGAGATAACACGAACAACAGTTCGAGGTAGCCATATTATACACTGCGAAAGGGCCTTTGTCTACTATTTTATTGACCGCTGGCCTGCTTCACGGTAGAATAACCCCGGTTTCCCGCAAACCACACCACGATGAAACGAATACTTAGCTCGCTTCTGCTGGTCACCTGCCTGATCGCCACCTGGCTACCCATAACCCCGGCGTCGGCGGACGGCGCGCGCCAGCGGCTGACGACGGCTGCGCCTACTCCCAGCCCGACGCCGGGCAAACAGGAGGATGTGCGTGGCATCCTGGACAAAATGAGTGTAGCCGACAAAGTCGGGCAGTTATTTGTAGTCACGTTTCAGGGCAATAATGTCGCCTCCGACTTGGACATCGCCACCCTCGTGCGAGACTATCGGGTCGGCGGCGTGGTGCTCATGCCGGCCAACGGTAACTTCCGCAATGTGCCGGCGGAATCCCAGATCCCGGCTGCGGGCGCAGACGCCCAGAAAGTCACGCTGAGCACACCGCAACAGATCGCACTCCTCACCGACCAATTGCAAGGGCTTGCCATCAGCCCGGCCCGGCCCGTGACCACGGCGATCACCGCCGCCGCCACCGTCACAACTGCGCCGCCGGCAAAGAAAACCACCCCTGCTTCGAAAGTCACCGCGACGCAGAGCGCCTCGGCGGCCAAGGCGCCGGTCTCGGATGCCGGTATACCCATGCTGATCGGCCTCGAATGGAGCGGAGACGAAAGCTCGGTCTTCTCGGGCAGCGGCGGCTTCACGCCCCTGCCCAGCGCCATGGCCATCGGCGCTACCTGGACTCCGGCGCTGGCCGAGAACGCCGGGCGGGTGATCGGCGAGGAACTGCGAGCAGTGGGCGCCAATCTGCTNTTGGGNCCNCCCCTCGACGTGTTGGATGCACCGCAACCGGCGGGCAAGGGCGACCTGGGTATCCGCAGTTTCGGCGGCGATCCATACTGGGCCGGCCAGATGGGCAGCGCATTCATTCGCGGCGTTGCCCAGGGCAGCGAGGCAGCGGTGGTGACCGCGGCCACGCACTTCCCGGGCCAGGGCGCCAGCGACCGCCGGCCAGAAGACGAAGTGGCCACCGTTCAGAAATCGGTGCAACAACTGCGGCAGATTGAATTGGCGCCGTTTGCCGCGGTCACCGCGGGTGGGGATCTCAGCACGCCCGGCACGACTGCCATGCTGATGACATCGCACATTCGCTACCGCGGCTTTCAGGGCAATATCCGCCAGTTGACGCCGCCCATCAGTCTGGCGCCGGAGCTACAGGACCTGATGGCCCTGCACGAGTTCGCCGACTGGCGCACCGCCGGTGGCGTGCTGATGAGCGACGCGTTGGGCGTGCCGGCCATCCGCCGCTACTATGACCCGCAGCTTCAGAAGTTCCCGCACCGCCAGGTAGCCCAGGACGCCTTCCTGGCCGGCAACGACCTGCTCTTCCTGTCGCGCTTTGCGCTGACGGACAACTGGCCCGACCAATTCGCGGCGATCAAGGAGACCGTCCTCTTCTTTCAGAGCAAGTACCAGGACGATAGCGAATTCCGGGCCCGCGTCGACGCCTCAGTCGAACGCATCATACGTCTCAAGCGGCGCATCTACCCCACAACCTGGTCGGCGCCGCTGCCGACTCACGACCTCGCCGCCATCGACGCCAAAGTCGGACAGAGCGCGGCCGTGACCTACGCGATCGCCCGCGCCGGCATCAGCCTGATCTACCCGGGCCGCGACGAGTTGGCCGACCGCCTGCCCAGCGCGCCCTTGCGTGACGAGAATATCCTGATTTTCAGCGACGCGCGCCAGACCCGTGACTGCGCGACCTGCGATCCGCGCCCGGTGATCCCGCCGACCGCCTTGCAAGATATCATGCTGCGCCTGTACGGCCCGGATGCCACCGGCCAGGTCGCGCCCGGTCGCATCCGCAGCCTGACTTTCGCCGATCTGGACCGCTTCCTGCAGGCTGCGCCGGGGGACACTGCCGATATCGACAGCGCGATCGCAGCGGCCAAGTGGATCATCTTTGCGCAGCTAGATGACAGCCCGGATGAACCCGCATCGAACGCCCTGCGCTCCTTCCTGGCCAAGCGCTCCGACAGCTTGCGCGACAAGCGCCTGGTTGTGTTGGCTTTCGATGCGCCGTACTACCTGGATACGACCGAAATTAGCAAGCTGACGGCCTATTTCGGTGTGTATGCACGCTCCGGGCCGTTCCTGGAGACCGCGGTGCGCGCCCTCTTCCGTGAGTTCAGCCCGGTGGGCGCGCCGCCCGTCACCGTAGGCGGCATCAACTACGTGCTCATCAACCAGCTAGAACCGGCTCCCGGCCAGATCATATCCTTGGCCCGTTCGACCCAAGGGCTCAACGAGAAATCACCCGCCATACAAGTGGGGAGCGCGCTGGACCTGGAGACGGGCGTGATCGTCGATCATAACGGGCATCCTGTTCCAGACGGCACCCCGGTCGATTTTCACTTACGCTATCCGACTGAGGCGCTCCAGCTGGCGCCGGTAACTGAAACCACAGTCGGCGGGCAGGCGCGTACGAAGGTGACGCTCGACCGGGCCGGTGAACTCTGGATTACGGCCAGCGCAGGCGAAGCGACGGATTCGACACGCATCGTGCTGAAGGTGGGTGGGGATACCCCAGGCAGCATTGCTACCGTTCTGCCGACCCCAACGCCCCTGCCGCCGGCCACAGCCACGCCGCCACCGTCGCCAACTCCCACTCTGGTGCCAAGCGCAACGCCCACCCTATCGCCCACACCCGCGACAATCCCGGCCCCGCCGAAACCGCGCGTCGCTTTCCCGGCCTTTGCCTATGGCTTGATCGGCGTTTTCCTGGCTTCGGGCACGGCTTTCACCGTGCGCAAGCGTACCCCTCTACTGGGGCAACAACAACTCGGGGAGGCGCTTGCGGCCGCCCTGTGGGCGGTAGCATTATCCTGGGTAGTCTACCTGTTGTACTCGCTGGGCTGGCTGCCCGGCGCCACGCAGCTTCAGGCCTCCGGGAACGCCTGGGCCGCGGGCGTGGTGACATTGAGCGGAGGAGCGCTATCGCTATTGTGGAGTGGCAGAAAACCCAATCGCTGAACCGCCTAATCATCCTCANCGAGGCAGCAGCGGCGACCAGACGGTCACAAGGACGGCTGCCGTGGTGAGGAGAATAGCGGTCGCGAACAGCAGCCTGTGAGACGAGAGGGCGAAGCGCCAGGCTTCAGCTTCGGGCGCGGCAGAGCCGGCAAGGTCAGGATGAGCCGCCGCGGGCACTGCGAAGAGGATTTTCCGGAATTCCTCGACCGAGCCCGGCCGGTCGTCAGGATGCTGGGCCATCGCAGCCAGTAGCGCCCGCTCGACCTGTGGCGAAACGCGTGGATTGAGATCGCGCAGCGGGATCAGGCTGCCTGGCTTGAGAAAACGCTGCTTGGCATCCGCCGGNGCCTGGCCGGTTAGCANGTTGTAAAGGGTAGCGCCCAGGGCGTAAATGTCAGAACGAATGTCGGTGTGGCCGGTGTCACCTCCGTACTGCTCCAACGGGGTGAAGGCCGCGGTGCCCCGGCCCTGTACCACGGTGACGGTCCGGCTGTCGTCTGGCTGCAGCACCTTGACGAGACCAAAATCCACCAGCTTGACGACCCCACGTGGGGTCAGCTTGATGTTCGACGGCTTGATGTCCCGGTGAACGACGGGCGGTTCCTGAGTATGAAGATACGTCAAGGCATCGCAGAGCTGCCCCGCCCAGCCAAGCACAGTCTCCTCGGGCAGGAAACTGTCCTGGCGGCGGGCCTCTTCCAGCAATTGGCGCAGGTCTCGGCCCGGCACGAAGTCCATGACGAGGTATTCGCGGCCAATTTCCGAGAAGTAATCGGAGACCTTCGGCAGGTTCGGATGGTCCAGACGGGCAAGAGTGCTGGCTTCGCGGTAGAATTGGTCGTGCGTCTGCTCATCCATCCCGGGCGAGCCGAACAGCTCAGGCAGCACTTCCTTGACCGCGCAGACGCGGCCGCTCAGACGGAGGTCGTCGGCCTTGTAGACCGCACCCATCCCGCCCTGCCCAACCAGTTCGACGACTTTATAGCGGTCACGCAGGACCGTTCCGACCAGCAAAGGTTGAGAAGACATAAGTAACTGGTGCAAACGTAATGTCCGAAACTGACGCTAGCCCTACGTATGCCGGACGATCCGGCTATGGAAACATGTTGACCGTTGGTGTGCGACGATTATGTCGCAGCTTAGTTCGACTGTCAAGCTGACAGAATCACCCCTGGGGGTATCTATGATAGCGGCACCCAATACGCGTGAATCGGCCATGCTTGTTCTGCAGCGCGGCAGCGAAGCCGGGCTCGCCTGCCCGCTCGAGCGCCGCACGGTCACGATCGGCCGCAACCCGGATTGCGATGTCGTGCTCAACGATCGGCAGGTCTCGCGTGTGCACGCACGTATTACCTGGCACGACGATCACTACGAGGTGGAGGACCTGGGCAGTAAGAACGGCACGCACCTCAACGGGCGAGAGGTGGCCGGCCCTCAGGCCCTGCACGACGGCGACGAAATCCAGATCGCGCTGGTCTACAAGCTGGCTTTCGTCGACGCGGGCGCCACGGCGCCCCTGATCTTCGAGAAGCCGGGGCCGGAAGGGCTGCGCATGGAGGTGGCNACGCACCAGGTGCGGATCAACGCCAAACTGCTGGAGCCGCCGCTGTCGGCGCAACAGTATCGCCTGCTGGAGCTNTTGGTGAACCATCCAGGGATAACGACNCGAGAGGAGATCGTACGCGCCGTCTGGTCGGACGCCGCNGAGATNGGCGTCTCCGAGCAATCGATTGATGCGCTGGTNCGCCGCCTGCGCGANCGCCTGGCCGAGCTAGACCCAGACCACCAGTACCTGGTCACCATGCGCGGGCATGGCTTCAGATTTGAGAACAGGCAGGCCTAGAAAGAGAACCCTTTGCCAATCCCACAGGCTTTGTACATTCACATCCCTTTCTGCGCCGTACGCTGTCACTACTGCGACTTCAATACTTACGCCGGATTGGAGAAGTATTTCGAGCCGTATGCAGACGCAGTCAGGGAAGAGATCCGGCAGGCCGCCGGGGAATACGGCCGCCTGCCCATCCAGACCATCTTCATCGGTGGTGGCACGCCCACAGTGCTGCCCCCCGGCCAGCTTGGCGGCATCCTGGCGGCCTGCCGAGAACACTTCGCGGTCGCGCCAGACGCTGAGATCACCAGCGAAGCGAACCCCGGCACGGTGGACCAGGCGCACTTCACGGCCCTACGCGCGCTGGGCGTGAACCGGCTGAGCATGGGCGTGCAGAGCTTCGACGAGGCTGAGCTCAAATGGCTGGGCCGCATCCATAGCGCCGGCGAAGCAGAACAGGCTTTTGACGCGGCACNCGCGGCCGGCTTCACGAATATCAACCTGGATTTCATCTTCGGTCTGCCCGGCCAGGCCCCCGGCGCCTGGGCGCGAACGCTGGAACGAGCGGTTGGACTCGGTCCGGAGCACCTCTCGCTGTACAGCCTGACAGTCGAAGCCGGCACCCCGTTGGCGGACTCGGTGCGGCGCGGCCGCGTGCCGGCCCCCGACGACGACCTGGCTGCCGATCTGTACCTCGCCTCCCAGGACCTCCTGGCCGCTCACGGTTACGCGCAATACGAGATATCCAATTGGGCCAAAGACGCGTCACACCAATGCCGGCACAACCTGGTCTATTGGCGCGATGAAGCCTACCTGGGATTCGGCGCGGGCGCGCATAGCTACGCGCGCGATCGGCGCTGGTGGAATGTACGCCCGGTGCCCCAATACATCCAGCGCATCAACGCGGGCAAGCCGGCGGTATCCGGTCAAGAGACGGTGGGGCGCCGCCTGGAGATGGGA
>JGI24132J36420_10001051_pt1 | contig 12786 bp, 12 predicted proteins | sample BarGraNGADG00212_3_FD_36420 | JGI IMG/M metagenome (IMG submission 36420) | reverse complement strand
CAGCAAACCGTCCGGCTGCGAGTCACACAGCAGCGCCCGCCGGTGTTCGGGAAAGAGGAATTTTTCCTTCAGGGCGCGGTCCAGCATCGCCAGCAAAGCATCGTAATAGCCGTTCACATTCAGAAGTCCCACCGGCTTGCTGTGTTCGCCGATCTGTGCCCAGGTGAGCGTCTCGAAGAGTTCATCCAGCGTGCCGTAGCCGCCGGGCAGGGCAATGTACCCGTCCGCCAGTTCGTACATGCGAGCCTTGCGCTGGTGGATGGTGGCCGTCACCTCCAGTTGGGTCAGCCGGGTGTGGGCCAGTTCGGGTGTGTTCATGTTTTCGACGATCACGCCGGTCACCTCGCCGCCGTTGTCCACCACACTGTCAGCCAGTGCACCCATCAGCCCGGTCTTGCCGCCGCCATAAACGAGACTCAGGCCTCGCCGGGCCAGCGTCTCACCCATCTGACGGGCGGCGCGGAAATATTCCTGGGAGGCTTGATTGGCAGAACCGCAGTAAACACAGATGGATTTCATAATGACTCCAAAAAGTTGGTCGGAGGACCCGCAGCCGGATGCGCGCACTGCGGCATTCGCGCAGCACCCCCTTGGGGGGCAAGTCGCCACAAACCGAGGCGGCCTCACAAACCGAGGCGGCATCCAGCCGCCGTCGGTTGCTTCGACGATACGAGTCGTCGAAGAGCCGCCATTTGCGGAGCACCCCCGCGGGGCGGTAGCTTCGATGCCAATCGCCTTCGTCCCCCCATTTCTGGTCTCGAAATGGGGGGACCATAGGGGGGTCCGTCAAGTATACTGCCACTTTTCCTGCCGCCAACACCAGGTTAGAGTTGCATTAGACCCCCTTCCCAGCGCTTGACCGGACCTCCGGCGGGGTCTAGAATATATTTTTTCACTGGTTTTGTGTTATAAGGTTCATTATGGAATATCACGATTACTATAAGATCTTGGGCGTCCCTCGCGGTACCGGCGCGGACGAGATCAAAAAAACCTACCGTAAACTGGCCATGAAATATCATCCGGACCGCAACCCCGGTGATAAGCAGGCCGAGGACCGTTTTAAAGAGATCAACGAGGCCTACCAGGTATTGAGCGACCCGCAAAAGCGCGCCCGCTATGACCAGTTGGGTGAGGATTATTCACACTGGCAGCAGAAAGGCACACCCGGCAGCTACGACTGGGGCCAATGGTCCTCCGGGCCGGGCGTCCAGGAGGTCGATCTGGGCGACTTGTTCGGAGACGGAGCCTTCTCGGACTTCTTCCGCTCCATCTTCGGCGGGACGAATGTCGGGCAGACGCTGCGGGGCCGGACCTCGCGCGGGGCGCCCCCCATTCAGCAGCCGGTTACCCTCAGCCTGAAGGAAGCCTTTACCGGCACCACCCGCACGCTCCAGACCGGTCGCCGCCGGATGGATGTGACACTCCCGCCGGGAGTTCGTACCGGCACGAAGATCCGGGTGCCGGCTGCGGGTCCCCTCCGCGCGGATGGCAGCCCGTCTGACCTGTATCTCGTCCTGGACGTGGCCGAGGATCCACACTTCGAGCGTAACGGTGACGATTTGCATACCCACGTCACAATTGACGTTTTTATGGCCATCCTGGGCGGCGAAGTGGAAGTTAAAACCTTGTCCGGGAAAGTCGTCTTGACCATCCCCGCCGGTACCCAGCCGGAGCAGGTGTTCCGGGTGGCCGGGCGCGGCATGTCCGTGTTGAAACGCCCACAGGCCGCCGGCGATCTGTACGTCCACCTCAAAGTGCAGATCCCGCGGCAGTTGAATGCCCGGCAGAAATCCCTGCTGGAAGACGCCGCGAAACTTAAGTAACGGAAATTATGGATAAAGCTTGTAGGTGCGACTTTATCATCCCCGGAGGGGATAGGCGCTTTAACCCGGCTAGGCATCGGCTAATCCGTTACTTGTAGGTGCGACTTTAATCGCTTTAACTACAGGAGCAATCTTTGAGGTTGCAAGAGGTCTTATCAGCCAAATGGAGAATAGAATGAATAAAAAAGTCACTTTATCGGTAATCGTAGTCATTCTGACAGCCTCGTTGATGGCCTGCCAGATGACCAGTTTGTTCCCCACCCCCACCCTCACAACCACCGCCGTCCCGTCGCTGCCGGTCTCTTCAACCACAGCGGACATTTCAAACCAGCAGGACCGGTTGATGACCATCTACCAGCAGTTCAGTCCGGGCGTGGTCTCCATCCGCACCACCACCGCCCAGGGATCGGGCTGGGTCTACAGCGGCGACGGGATTATCGTAACCAACAATCACGTGGTGGGAACCGAAACCCGGGTCGAGGTCGACTTTGCCTCCGGTTTCAAAACCTACGGGGACGTGGTCGGGACGGATGCCTCCTCCGACCTGGCTGTCATCAAAGTGGATGTGGCGGCCTCGGAACTGCATCCGTTACCGCTGGGTGATTCCGAACTCCTGCAGGTTGGACAGACCGTGATTGCCATCGGCAATCCCTTCGGCCTGAGCGGCTCGATGACCACCGGCATCATCTCGGCCCTGGGACGCTCAATGCCCACCAGCAGCCAGGTACAGGGCGGTGGGTATTTCTCCAACGCCGACATTATCCAGACCGACACGGCCCTCAATCCCGGCAATTCGGGCGGTCCGCTCCTGAACCTGAACGGGGAAGTGGTCGGCATTAACAACGCCATCGAGACCATCAGCTATACCACCAGCGGTCAACCCCTTAATTCGGGCATCGGCTTTGCCATTTCGGTCAATACCGTCAAGCGGGTCGTTCCGAGCCTGATCCAGAACGGGAAATTTGATTATGCTTATCTGGGAATTTCGTCCCCGCCGGAGGACCTGCCCTTGACTGTAATTGAAGCACTTAGCCTGAAAAGCACCTCCGGTGCGTATGTAACCAGCGTGACCCCGGGCGGACCGTCAGACCAGGCCGGTATCCAGGCCGGGACGCAGCCGCTCAATCTGTCCGGCTACCCGGGCCTGAACAAGGGTGGCGACCTGGTCATTGCGATTGACGGCCAGCCGGTCGTTACCTTCGCCGATATGATCCGTTACCTCGCCCTGCACAAATCCCCCGGCGATACGGTTACGCTGACCGTCCTGCGTGGCGACCAGCAACTGGATATTCCGGTCGTATTGGGCAAACGGCCATAAAAAAAAGAGTCGTGTCATTGCGATATCATCCATTACTTGTAGGTGCGACTTTAGTCGCTTTTACCCGGTCAGGCCGTTACTTGTAGTAGCGACTTTAGTCGCTTTAACCCAGCCAGATTATGCTCTAGGCAGCGTCCCTCGCGAAGCACATCGTCCCCTGCGCGGCGGGCGGTTCAACCGCCCGCACGCCATGCCGCTGACATGAGTCAGCGGCACTACACCGGTGTTATCCGCATAAGGGGCAGGGTGAAGGGGGCAGGGGAAGCAATCCCCTGATCGCCAGGGAAATTGATTCTCCGGGCACATCTGCTTTAGTGGGCGGTTCCAGGTTAAAGCGCTCTTCATCCGAAGTGGTGGAAAAGGTCAGGCAAATCTCTCTTCTTTCCACACATCCGCGCTGTTGCTGTAGCCGGCTTTTTCCCAAAAACCCAAACGGTCGCGTGGCATGAACTCCAGCCCGCGCAGCCACTTGGCACCCTTCCACAGGTAGGGACTCGCCAGATCGTTGCGGCCGGGGATGGCGCCGACAACGCCGCGCAGGGGATAGCCGTGTTCGGGCGTGATCGGCTCGCCGTTGAAATGGGTCGCCAGCAGGAAATTCTCCTGCAGAACCACTTCCAGCGGCAGGTTGACCGTAAACCCATAATCGGCATGCTGCATCACGAACTGCGCCGCGGGCTTGAGTTTGATGAGACCCTGCTCCACCAGCGTCCGCACCCGGACGCCCTCCCAGAGGGTGTCGGCCTTGCTCCAACGCGTCACGCAGTGGATGTCCATCGTGACCTGCGAGTGCGGCAGTTGGTTGAACTCGTCCCACCCCCAGGCCTTATCTTCCTCCACTTCGCCCCAGACGCGGAAATCCCACGTGGCCGGGTTGAAGCTGGGCACCGGCCCGTAGTGCAAGACGGGGAACTTCACCGTCAGCGCCTGGCCGGGCGGCAGGCGGTTTTCGTTGCGGATGCGTTCTTCTTCCTTGCGGCGGTCGGGACTTTTAAAGGAAAACATTCTAGACAACTCCTGTCCGAAAATTATATCATGCACCCCTGCGGTATAATCTTCACCATGGCGCGTGATTTTTATACTTCTCTTGTCTATGCCCGGCGCTCCCCGGTATTTGGGAAGCTTGCTTACTATCTTCTAAAACTTCTCGGCGCGGAAATCCCTCTCCCGGTGATAATCGGCAGGGATTTTCTCCTATTGCATGGCGGGTTTGGCGTCGTGATCCACCCTCAAACAACCATTCACGACCGTGTCCGGGTCTACCCCGGCGTAACCCTCGGGCGCGCCGATGTGCACCTTCCTATAGAAAGATCTGCGTTCAAAGGCTTTGAAATCGAGGATGACGTTATTCTTTCTTCGGGAGCCAAAGTACTCTGCAAAGAAGGAATCTTGCGTATTGGGCGGGGGACGATCGTAGCGGCCAATGCCGTGTTGCTCGAATCCACCGGCGAAAATGAAATCTGGGCTGGCGTTCCGGCACGGCACATTGGGAAGCGTGAATAATGCGCATCTGCATCATCCCGAAAGTTCATGGCGTTGGGGGCATGGTCTCTTTCCAGGCCAAACTGACTGCCGGTTTGAAAGCTCGAGGAATCCAGGTCAGCGACGACCCGACCGAACCATCCTGTAACGCCATTCTCATTACCGGGGGGGCACGCGACATCGCCGGCCTGCTGCGCGCCCGGCGCCGCGGCGTCCGCATCGTCCAGCGCCTGGATGGCATCAACTGGCTGCACCGCCGCCTGCACACAGGTCCGCGCCACTTCCTGCGCGCCGAGTACGGCAACCGCCTGCTCGCCCTGCTCCGCTCCCGGGTGGTCACGCATATTGTCTACCAATCCGAGTTTGTGCGCGGCTGGTGGGCCGGGCAGTTCGGCCCGGAGCGCGTCCCGTCGGTTGTCATCCATAACGGCGTGGACCTCTCGGCCTACACGCCCGACGGCCCTCACGAGCGCCCGACTGAAGTCTTTCGGCTGCTGCTGGTGGAAGGCAGTCTGCAAGGCGGTTACGAAACCGGACTGGAAACCGCCCTTGGACTGGCCGAACGGTTGGCTGAAAAATTCCCGCTCGAAATGATGGTCGTTGGCCGCCTCTCCCCGTCCCTGCAAACCGTCACCCAAAAAAAGAGCCGGGTGCCCATCCGCTGGGCTGGCCTGGTGCCGCGCGATCAAATCCCGGCCCTCGACCGCTCGGCGCACCTGCTATATTCGGCAGACATCAATGCCGCCTGCCCGAATTCGGTCATCGAAGCCCTGGCCTGCGGGCTGCCGGTATCGGGATTTGCCACCGGGGCACTGCCCGAACTGGTCACCGGAGATGCCGGTCGCCTCGTCTCATACGGTGGCGACCCGTGGAAACTCGACCCGCCCGACCTGCCCGCCCTGACCGGGGCCGCTGCGGAAATCCTGCAAAACAATGCGCACTTCCGAGCGGCTGCCCGCCAGCGCGCCAAAGAAGCTTTTGGGCTGGATGCGATGGTGGAAAAATATCTTCAAATCCTTCTCAGCTAGAAGCGAACAGCTATCCTCATGAAAAAATTATTCCTCTCCATCGCGGCCTTCGCCGCCAAAATCCTGCCGAATTCTTTCAAGCAAGCCATCTACAAGGTCAAGCCGCTGGCGCGTCTCATCCGCCGCGGGCTGAACCGCGCCGCTCCCACCGGGTTGGTCGAAGTTAAAGTCGCCGCAGGAGACCTGGCCGGGTTCACCATCCTGCTTGATATGCAAGTTGATAAGGATTACTGGCTCGGCACGTACGAGCCGGAACTGCAATCTGCTCTGCGCGAGCTAATTCCCGCCAGCGCGGTCATCTTCGACGTGGGCGCGAACATCGGCTACTTGTCGCTCCTGCTGGCAAAAGCCGCCGGGGAGGCGGGAAAAATATTTGCCTTCGAGGCGCTCCCGTCCAATGTCGAACAACTGCGGCGCAACCTGGCACTTAACGGGATGGACACGCAGGTGACGGTCATCGCAAGCGCGGTGACACAGGCCCCCGGTCCGGTGCATTTTCTGGTACACGCTTCCGGCGGGATGGGCAAGGCTGCCGGGTCCGCCGGTCGGGAAGACAAGTACCAATCAGAAGTGACCGTTCCCGGAATCTCTCTGGACGAGTTCGTCTATGGCCAGGGCAACCCGCCGCCGCAAGTGGTCAAGATGGACATTGAGGGCGGCGAGGTGATGGCGCTGAAGGGGATGCACCGGGTGTTGACCGAGGCGCGCCCGCTGATGCTGATGGAACTGCACGGACCGGAATCCAGCCGGGTTGCCTGGGAGACGCTGACCGCCGCCGGTTATGAGATTTGCTGGATGCGCCCCGGCTACCCGGTCGTCTCCTCCCAGGAGGCGATGGGCTGGAAGGCGTATATAGTGGCAAAACCGTCCCCTCTCCCTTTGAGAGCCCTCTTCATGGAAAAAGAATGAAACCTCGTTCCGATACCGCTCCTCTGCTCTGGCTGGGATTGGCCTTGTGCGTGACCCTGGCAATTGCTTTTCTCCTGCCGGTCACCCCGCAAGACTACTGGTGGTACCTGCGCGTCGGGCGCGACACGTTGGCGGCGGGCGCGCTGCCGCGGATAGACACGTTAAGTTACACCCAGGCAGGAAGTCCGGTGGTCAACTTTTCATGGGGCGCGGCAGTGCTTTTCTGGCTGATCTACAAATTAGGCGGTCTCACCTTGACCGTACTGGTGCGCGGCCTTCTGGTCGCCCTGGCCTATTCACTCGTCTGGCTGACGGCACGACGACTGGGTGCGGGTCGCATCGGCACGGCGCTGGTGTTTCTGCTGGCCGTATTGGCCTCCAGCAATAACTGGTCCATACGGCCGCAGTTATTTGCCTATCCGTTGTTCGCACTGGCACTCTACCTTTTATACCGCTGGCAGAACGGGGACAGGAAAGCCGTCTGGTGGCTGCCGCTCATCAGCTTATTGTGGGTCAACCTGCACGGCTCGTTCATCATGCTTATTCTGCTGACCGGTGCGGCACTGGTCTTCGGTCGCGGTGACAAACGTCTCCTGGCCCTGGCCTTTGCCGGTATCCTGCTCGCCACCCTGGTCAACCCACGCGGCCCCGGCGCATGGACCTACGTCTACGACTTGCTCACCCTCCCATCCCAGCAGTTCTCCGCCGAATGGCATCCGCCGGTCAACAGCGGCTGGCAGATGAACATTTTCTTCCTCTGGCTGCTGGCCTTCCCGCTGCTCGCCGTCTTCTCTCCCCGCAAACTCGATCATCTCGAATGGACCTGGTTCCTGGGCTTCGGCTTCCTGGCCCTGTGGGGCGAACGCTACGTCATCTGGTTCGTTTTTATCCTGACGGTGCTTACCTCCCTGATGCTGGCGGACTGGGAGAAAAAGTACCTGGGCGACCCGAAACCCGGCTCCCCGGCGCTCAACCTGATCCTCAGCCTGGCCTTTATCCTGCTGCCGTTGGCTCTGCTGCCGGGAGTGCGCGACGCCTGGTGGCCGGAGGCTCCCTCTGTCACCGAAAACACCCCCATCGCCGCCACCGAATGGCTGGCTGCCCGCCCCGACCTGCCCGGTCCGCTGTGGGCCGAGATCGGCTTTGCCAGTTACCTCGAATTTGCCCTGCCCTCCCGTCCGCCCTGGATAGACTCGCGCTTCGTACCCTTCTCGGTTGAACAATGGGAGCAATACCGGGCGATCAACAGCGGCGAGTGGATCTGGCAGGCGCTTCTGGACGAGGCGGCACTCAATTTGCTGATGGTTTCGAAGAGCGAACAGCCGCGCTTGCTGGCCGCGCTGGAGGCCTCTCCGACCTGGTGTTCAGCCTACAGTGACGAGGTGGCGGTCATCTATCTTCGGAATATAAATGGTTCGTGCGGGAGGAAATAATATGCGGAAACGATTTTCGGTATTCTCCCCACTGAGTGTGGTTGAATGATCCCAGATATGAACCGCGCAGAAACGAAGCCCGCGAAGGCCTTTAATAAAGGTTTTCTTGGCGTTCTTCGCGTCTTGGCGGTTAACTTTCGCGCATCTTCGATAACCACACCGGAAAGGGAGACTATCCGATTTTCCTGGAAAAAGGAATGGACGCTCATCCTCATCCTGTTCTTGTTTTTCCGCCTCCTTTATTCGCTCCTGGGCGTCCTCGAAGCCTCCGGCGCGGACCCCGAGCCGCTCTCCTCCGGCCCGGTCTTCGCCGCGGCCAATTCTCTGCTCCACCCGGATCGCTTCTCGCACCTGTTCGTCAACGTCTGGGAACGCTGGGATACAGGCTGGTACCTAAAGATTGCTGCTTTCGGTTACAGCCCCCAGGATGGCACGTTCGCCTACATGCCGCTCTATCCATGGTTGGTGCGCGGCCTGGGCGCTCTGACTGGAAATTACCTGCTCGCGGCGCTGATCATATCCAACCTGGCCGCGCTGGCCGTTTTCATCCTTCTCTACGAGGTCGCCCGGGCCGAAGGGCTGACCGGCGAGCAGCCCGCGTTTGCCGTCCTCTTCCTAGGCTTCTTCCCCTCGGCCTTCTTCCTCTTCGCCGCCTACACCGACTCGCTTTTCCTGGCGTTTGCCCTCGGCGTTTGGCTGGCGGCCCGGCGGGGGAAGTGGCTCCTGGCCGGCCTGCTGGGTGGACTCGCCACGCTGACCCGCCTGCAGGGTGCCATGCTGACGCCTGTCCTGGCCTTGCTTTGGCTGAAGGAGACCGCCGGTTTCAGCCTGCTCCAACCGGCCACCTGGCGCAGGTTCCTAGCCGCCCTGCGTGCTCCATCCTGGCTGGCGACCCTGCTCCCGGCGCTGGCCTTCGCTGGCTGGACCCTCTCCCTGCGCTCGGCTGGCCTGGGATCCGTGCCCGCCACGCTGGCCGAGCACTGGGGCATCCTCACCGTCCCCCCCTGGACCGGCGTCTGGCTATTCCTCGAGCGCCTCTTCACCAACCGGCTCTATTTCATCGACTTTGTCGACCTNGCCGTCCTGGCCGGAGTGCTCGTCCTGCTCGTCCTCGGCCTGCGCCGGGTCGACCCGGCCCTCTCGCTGTTTGCCTGGCTGAGNCTGGCNGTCTTNTTCATGCGCGGCACCCCGCCCCACCTGCTGGACAGNTTCAACCGCTACCTGCTGGCGCTCTTCCCGGCCTTCCTGGTGCTGGCAAAAGTCCGCAGCCGGCCTCTGCGCCTGGCATTGTGGGTGGTATCATTCGGCCTGCAAACACTCTTGCTTTTAGGTTTCCTGGATTGGAGATGGATCGCGTGATAACTCGCTTTCCTGGCCGATTGGGAGTCCAGCAGCGCGCCCTGACTCCCTACCGCGCCGCCTTCTTCGACGCGCTGGCACTGGCCTGTGACGGCGGTCTCTCCGTCTTTGCTGGTCTGCCACGCCCCGAAGAATCAATTGCCACCACCGAGGCGTTGAACGTCGCCCGCTTCACATCGGCGCGCAACCTCAATCTCCTGCGCGACCNNTTTTACCTTTGCTTTCAACGCGGCTTGCTCAACTGGCTGGCAGACTGGGATCCCGATGTACTCATTGTGGAAACCAACCAGCGTTANCTGTCGACGCCCGCTGCAGTCCGCTGGATGAGGCAGCATGGACGCCCGGTGCTCGGCTGGGGGCTGGGCGCGCCGCCGCTCATGGGGCTCTTATCCAGCCTGAGAAAAACTCGCAGGTTATCCTTCCTGCGTCAATTTGACGCGCTGCTCACCTACAGCCGCCGCGGGGCCGACGAGTACGCCGCTCTCGGTTTCCCTGCCGACAAGATTTTTGTAGCCCCCAACGCGGCTTCGCCACGCCCAGCGTCTCCTTTACCCCTTCGTTCCCCCACTTTTGACGGGAAGCCATCCGTACTTTTCGTTGGACGACTCCAGGCTCGAAAGCGCATTGACAACCTCCTGCAAGCCTGCGCCGCCCTGAGCGTAGGCGAAGGGCAAAAAAACAATCAGCCGCGCCTGGTTATCGTGGGCGACGGGCCCGAACGCACCACTCTGGAGAGTTTGGCAAAAACGATTTATCCTTCCGCTGAATTCCCCGGCGATAAACGCGGACCGGAACTGGCTCCTTATTTTTCCGCTGCGGATTTGTTCGTCCTGCCCGGAACCGGCGGGCTGGCGGTGCAGGAGGCCATGTCCTACGGCCTGCCGGTCATCATGGGTCAGGGGGACGGGACGAACGACGATCTCGTCCGCCCCACGAACGGCTGGCAGTTATCGGGCCCAGAGACGCTCGCTGAAGTGCTACGGGAGGCGCTGTCAGATGTCTCTCGTCTGCGGGCGATGGGGGCGGAATCCTATCGGATTGTGTCAGAAGAAATTAATTTGGAGCGGATGGTGGAGATCTTCGTGGGGGCGGTCAACGAGCAATTTCACAAAAACACGCAGTAGATGCTTCTTCGCAGATTACAACCTTTTCCGCGGGAAACCGTAAGACTATATCGGAGGCAACAATGACTGAAAAACATGAACGCAAGAATAAAGTCCCCTGGGTTCTCTGGCCGTTCTGGGCCATCTGGAAACTGGTCGTTGGGATCGTCGCCGGGACCGGGCGGCTGGTGGCAGTCATCCTCGGACTGGTGTTTCTCATCGTCGGCGTGGTGCTGACTGTCACTGTCATCGGGGCCATTGTCGGTATTCCGTTCATTATCTTTGGTTTGCTATTGATGGTGCGGGGGTTGTTCTAGAAAATCAGATTCAATCCAGCGCACTTTGGATTGAGCGCTCCACTGGAAGTAGTGTTCCACGCCATTATCAGGGTTATGGAATTTCTTTCGGAAACAGTATACAAGAAAATTCGTCCGTTGGCATGACAAAAAACAGGCCATCCGATTTCCTGGAGAGCCTGTATCTTCTGAATATTATGGCTGACCTGGCTCCAGAACATAGCGTGCCAGCAGGATGATCACCATCAAGGATGCCAGAGTGAAAACGAGGACCCCCGGCCCCCACCAGCCGACCCAACTGAGCAACAATCCGACCGCGACGATGACAGACAGGAAGACCATGCCGAGCATCTGCTGCCGGATGTGACCCTCCAGAAGCCGGCTGTTGCAACCCCACAGCGTCAGCCCACCGGCAATTCCCAGCAGGGTTCCTAATAAAGCCAGGATGAACACCTGCATCCCGGTCACACCGGTCAGATTCAGGAACACAATCCCGCAGTTCGCGTCCGCAGAGGGGAGCACAAAAGCTGGAAATTGGAAAACATGTACCAGGATCAAATGCCCAAAGACCACATCGTCAGTCGTCAATTGCCAACTGACAGGCACCGTTTGATGGGCGGCCACCGAAATCTTTGTGCGGTCCGAGCGGACCGCCAGGATGTTGCTGATATCCGTCTGAATCGACGGCTCGACCAGACGGTCAGTGGTATTGTGGATATAGGCGGTGAAACTTTTGCTGTCGGAGACGGTCAGCATTGGCGGACAGGACAGATTGACAGTTTTATTGCCCTTGACCCCGTAACCGAAATAGAAATTGCTTTCGAGATCGGCCCAGACGGAACTGCCGAACAGGCCCATGCCAAGCAGGATGCCAGCAAAAAAGAGAATTAACCCCAATGCACGTAAAGGTTTATTGCGTGGCTTCATCATTGTCGTTCAACTCCGGTTCCGTTAGTTTTTTTTCACAGCAAAGCGAAATTATACCGCCTTTCTGGAGCAACTCATTCTACTTTATCCGATCCGGAGCCTGACGGCAATCCCTCCCCAGATGCAATTCGTCCCCCTCTGCGGGATTGGAATTGAAAAGGCGTTGTGCGGGAAGTTCCGAAGAACCTTTTCACCGATCGGTTTGTACGCCAGATTAGACGACGGGCTTCTTTTCGGCGAAGAGCAACTCGCAGCCTGCGACGACAACCAGCGAACCTGCGAGCGTAACCAGCCATACTATCCCGGTTATCTGCTCGACCTGGCTCTCGCGTTTCTCAACCTCGCGCAGTGAGCGCCCCGCCAGGACAAACCCTGGCTGCGCCCCGCCGTAAGCGACCACCACCGCAGCAATCCGGACCCCGGACTCGGGTTGCCAGGATACCCGGTCCTCACCATTTTGACGGGTATAGTCGAAAACGCCGGATGGCAGGAGGGGAACTGTTCCATGCAAGAGGCCGGAGGAAGCCAGCGGCCCGCCCGTATCGTTATAGATAACCATGAACGGCGCCAAGCTATTGGATATTTCCACTTGGGCGACAGCCAGCACGGACTCAGGCGTTCCGCCCGCAACCAGGGCCGCGGAAGCATCTTCGGCCATCTGAACCTGCGGGTCATTCGCACCCTGGCGCAGCGACTGCTGGACCGACAGATAGACCAGTCCGCACAGCAGGGTGGTCACTGCCGCAAGCGGCAGCCAATGCCTGAGAATGTTTTTTACTTTCGACATGGATTACCTCCGTACAAGTAAGGATTCCGTAATTTAAACCTTCTGCACATACCACAATTTCGTATCCATCCAAGAATTGCTCTCGCCGCCGTCCTTCGTGGAGCACATTGTACCCCGAGGGTATCCCCGAAGGGGACGGTGACGGGGACGCCGCCTGGAGCATAATTACCGGACAGGTCCATAGGGTACCAGTCCGCCCCCCCGTTTGATGTTTCCAGTATAGAGAATGTGGAGAGGTTGTGCAAGTGGGAAATAAAAAGAGCCCCGGTTTCTCCAGGAAACCGGGGCTCTTGTCGTCAGGTTATTCGAGCTTTCCTGTCG
>JGI24132J36420_10001050_pt1 | contig 12786 bp, 8 predicted proteins | sample BarGraNGADG00212_3_FD_36420 | JGI IMG/M metagenome (IMG submission 36420) | reverse complement strand
GGGTGGAGCAGTGGTAGCTCGTTGGGCTCATAACCCAAAGGTCGGAGGTTCGAATCCTTCCTCCGCTACAAAGAAAAAGCCTTGTTGCGAAAGCAACAGGGTTTTTTATTGGAGATCCGTTAAAAGCTTGCTTTTGTAAGGATTGACAATAAAAAACCCCGACAGACGCCGAAGGCGGCTGCAGGGCTTTTTCTTTGTGAAGCACCCCCAAACGGATCATGAAATAATCCTTCTTAGCGCCACGCGTGGCAAGGCTTTTTCTTCGTTAAGCACCCCAAAACGGATCATGAAATAAGCCTTCTCTTAATCCCTCGATCTGGCACCAATAGAACCCGATCTGCTCTGAGGAGGAGAACAATCTTTTTTGAAGTAAGAACATTTGAACAAACGAATGAAGAATGCAGAAGTTCTGCTTCATAAAGAGATGGGAAGGCTTTTTCTTCGTTAAGCACCCCAAAACGCATCAAGCCGAACGCAGTGAGGCTTAATCCTCTATGTTTTTTGCCCCCACTAAAAAACCTAAAATAGAGTATCTATAGATATTTTCATTATAGTTAAAATGAAATGCAAGAATCCTTTTTTTGATTAAACTATATTCTTCTTTCCTCATCTAAGGTCTATAATCAAAAAAATTGTTATAATATTTGTTACTTCAATAGATTAAAATAAACATTTTTAAAATATGCTTTTAGAAAAGTTTTTCGAAGATTCGGTATTGTTATATCCAAATAAAATTGCCATTGAACAAGGTGAAACTAAATATACTTACCCGGAAGTTGAAAAAATAGCCAATAAGCTTGCGCATTTCTTAATAACAAAAGGTATTGGACCTGAAGAAAAAGTAGTGATATTGCTACCCCGATGCGCACAAGTACCATTAGTTATGCTTGGTGTATTGAAGGCCGGAGCTGCCTACATTCCTCTTGATCCGGAAATTCCAGCTGACAGGCTTAATTTTATTATGGAGGATGCCAATGCAAAATTGCTCATTACAGCAGATGAAATTCTTGAACGAATTGGATTGCAACTGAACCGCCCTTCAATATTTAATATTGATAAACAACTCATAGAATTAGATAATTACACCGGGACAAAGCCAATTGGAATAAACCGTACTGCAAGCGACTTGTGCTATATTATCTACACTTCAGGAACCACAGGTAACCCCAAAGGGGTATTGCTTGAACACAAAAATGTAGTAAATTACATCAATAGTGCAAAGACAATTTATCCTATAAAGCAAACAGACAGAGCATTACAAGGTTTTTCAGTATCATTTGATGCTTCAATAGAGGAAATATGGGTGCCGTTTTCGGCAGGTGCAACTTTGGTTATTGGAACATTTGATATAATGCGTTCGGGCGATAGGTTTGCATCAATTCTCAATAATCTGAATATTACTTTTCTNTCTTGTGCTCCTACGCTTCTTTCTGTGGTAAAANAAGATATTCCAGATTTGAAAATACTAATTTTTGGAGGCGAGGTTTGTTCAAAAGAGATTGCAACACGGTGGTGCAAACCTGATAGATTGGTATTTAACACTTATGGACCGACAGAAGCTGCCGTCATTGCAACATATAAAGTGTTAAGTCCAAATGAAGAGGTTACTATAGGCCGACCATTACCCGGTTATGATGTACTATTAGTCAATGATCAGTTTGAATCTATAGCAGCTGGTGAAGAAGGAGAGATACTGATTGGTGGTGAGAGTATTGCACGAGGATATTTAAACAGAGAAGATTTAACGACTCAAAAATTTATCGAAACAGATAAATTCAAGGGGGTTAGCGTAAGATATTATCGTACAGGTGATTTGGCAAAGTATTCACCCAATGGTGAAATTATTTTTTTAGGCAGAGCTGATGCACAAATCAAAATTCGCGGATTCAGAGTAGAGTTACAAGAAATTGAAAGTCTGCTTACAAAATATGAGGGAGTACAGGCAGCTGCCGTATCATTAGACAGTAACACTCAGCAACTTGCCGCCTATCTGGTACTTCGTAAAGACGAAGAAATAGATCGTGAAGGGATAGCCAGATTTTTGCGACAAAAACTTCCATACTACATGATTCCTTCTACATTGGATATTATTTCATTCCTTCCCATGACTTCGAGTCAGAAGATCGACAGAAAACAATTACCGGCTCCTCATACACCCTTAGTATTCTCTTCTCAAAAAAAGATTATTCCACCATCAACTGAAGTAGAAATCGAAATGGTAAAAATCATTTCGAAAAATATTCTGAGGGATAATATTTCGATGGACGACAATTTTTTTGATCATTTGGGGGGACATTCATTATTGGCAGCAATAGTTGTTTCCGAAATGCGTAAACTAAAAATATTCGAAAACATGTCGGTTGTTGACGTTTACAAATTTCCAATCCTCTCAGATCTGGCAGCTGAGCTTGAAAAGAAAAAACTAAAAAAGGAAGAAAAGAGGAATCAAAAACGCGAAATTCACACCCCATCAAGACTGAGCTATTTTACCTGTACATTTTTTCAGGGATTATCTTTGCTTTTCCTGATTCTGCTATTCGGAATGGAATGGTTGGGACCATTCTTTGTCTACTCATATTATTACCAGGCTGAAAATGGAGCAATATATTCTTTGTTTTTAAGCCTCTTAATGTACTTTGCATTGTTACCAGTACTTACTGCATTTGCTATTGGTTTTAAATGGGCTGTTTTAGGAAAAATAAAAGCAGGGAAATATAAACTTTGGGGTAGCTATTATTTTAGGTTTTGGATTGTTGACAAAGTAATAAATATCTGCCCAATAACCTACTTTACAGGTACTAACATTATGAATGTGTTCCTAAGATTATTGGGAGCTAAAGTGGGAAATAATACTTATATAGATACTTCTGCTATTTCTGTATTCGATTTGTTAAAAATTGGAAATAATGTCAGTATTTGCACTGATTCTCATTTGAGGGGCTTTACTATAGCAGATGGTTATCTTAATATTGGAAGCATTGAAATAGACGATAATGCTTTTATTGGTACAAGATGCTTTCTGGCTCACAACACTAAAATGGAGAAAAACAGTTCCATTGAAGATCTTACACTCATTTCCGAAGGCTGCACTATTCCGGAAAACGAAAACTGGGGTGGTTCAGGAGCAGTTAAAATTGGGATTAATGAACCTCAAGACTGCATTCAACTTTGGTCAAAAAAATTGTCAATACTTTCATTTGCAGGTGTTTTTCTTATCCCACTAATTACCATGTTTGCTTACTTTCCCGGAATGATGTTAATTACGCATTTGGATTATTCGNCAGAAGGATACCATTTTCTTTGGATGACTATCCTGGTTGGCGTTTCGTTTGTATTATTGCTTACAACAGTTGTAACAATACTAAAATGGGTATTACTAGGCAATATAAAGGAGGGCAAATATCCGGTTAATAGTCTTTTTTACTACAAAAAATGGTTTTTTGACCAACTGATGAAATTAAGCTTGCAAGTAATCGGGACTCTTTACACAACGCTATATCTGCAAATTTGGTTTAGAATGTTGGGAGTAAAAATAGGGAAACGGGTAGAAATATCAACTGTAGAGTTTATATCACCGGACTTGTTGGTAACTGGCGACGAATGTTTCCTGGCTGATTCGGTTTCAATTGGAGCATCTCATGTTCGAAACGGGTATATAGAAATTGCAAAAACATATATCGGAAACCGTACTTTCGTTGGAAACAGTGCAGTAATAAGTCCAAAAACACGGTTAGGGGATGATGTATTAGTTGGAGTTTTATCCAAAATGAGAAACGAAAATTTACCGGCAAAGGATGGCACTTCATGGTTCGGATCTCCAGCTGTATTTTTACCAAAACGCGACATAAATCACGACTTTTCGGCAGAACGCACTTATAAGCCTACAAGAATACTATTTATCCTGCGTTATTCAATAGAGTTTTTTCGTGTGATTTTACCTGCAACGCTATTCATTATTTTTGCTTCACTAATTACAAATGCAGTTTCATATTTACAGGTTGAAAAAGACCTTGGTGAGTTATTTCTCTTCTTCCCCTTTCTTTATCTGGGTGCAGCTATTCTGGGCATCTTAGTTACTGCTCTGCTAAAATGGATAGTGATTGGCAAGTATTCGCCTGCTAAAAAACCACTTTGGTGCAGTTATGTCTGGAGAAGTGAACTTGTAACCGGTGTTTATGAAAACTTCCTGGTACTATTCATTTTGAATATCCTTACGGGAACACCATTTATAAAATATCCATTGCTTTTGCTGGGCTGCAAAATAGGGAAGAAAACTTGCTTTTTTAGCACCCAAATAACAGAGTTTGATCTAATTAAAATTGATGACTATTCCGTTTTGAACGATAACTGTACTCTCCAAACACATCTTTTCGAGGACAGAGTTATGAAAATGTCTTTTGTAGATATTGGGAAAGAATGCAGCGTTGGAGGTATGGCAGTGGTACTTTATGATTCAAAAATGGAAAACAGTTCTATTTTAGAACCACTATCTGTACTAATGAAAAGTGAAACACTACCGGCAAATACTTGTTTTGTTGGAGCCCCTGCTGTTAAAACTTAAAAAGGACCCGTGGGCACTATGAATATAAAAAAAGGTGAATTGCACGTTTGGCGATATAAGGTGAATGAAGAAGATTATATTGCTGAAAAGAAGAATCCGGTTCTTTCAATTGAAGAAAAAGAAAGAGCAGGAAGATTTACAAATCAAATTGATCCCATAAGATATATCTGTAATCATAGGTTTATGAGGAAAGTGTTATCTGGCTATTTGAATATTGAACCACATAAAATTTCCTATGAATATGGCCCTTTTGGTAAACCTTTTATTAATGAAGGTATTAACTTTAATATTTCCTACAGAAATAAATATGGTTTGTTGGCAATATCAACAGGTAGTGAAGTAGGTGTTGATATTGAGCAAGAGAGAGAAATAGATGATGTATTATCTTATGTTTCTTTATATTTTTCGGGAAATGAAAGGGCTGTTATATTAAGTGAAGAAAATAATAATCAAATCAATAGAATATTCTTTTTCTGGACTTTGAAAGAAGCACTGATTAAAGCTCAGGGGAAATTTGTAAGTTCAGATTTGGGGGAAATTGATTTGGCTGATAGTTTTTATGAACAACCATTTTTTTTTGGAAATGATGATAAACATTTGTACGAATTAAGAAATATCTGCTTTAAAGAAGAATACATTGCTGCAGTTGCTATGCAAGGAAAAATAGGACACTATTTTGAATTTGATTATGTATAAAACTAAACTTATTATTATAAATTCATTCAGAAACGTGAAAGGCGAGAGTTTAGAAAAACATTACTGGCATTCATCTTTATTAGCGGTATTTCTTTTTGAAATTTTGATTTCATCCTGTGGCTACTCTCAGGTAGGCAAGGAATCAATCTGGTCAGACACTAATTCAGGTCTAAGCTTATTGCCTGTTCCTCAAAAGGTGTCTTTTTCAGGCCGGGCATTCTTATTATCCGATGATTGGTATCTTGATACAGGAAGCAATTTATCAGCAGATGGTCCGGTAGTTCAAAGCCTGATATGGGGATTAAGAGAACATGGAAAAATAAGAATAAATTCCAATTCAAAAAACAACAACAATAAGCATCAACTGATACGGTTGATTATCAGAGCAGGCTCCGTGCCGGTTCCGGCTGTTAATGATTCGACAGGTGCCGGATATATGGATCAGGCATACCGGTTAAAACTGAATAATTCCGAAATTTCCATCTTTGCAAATGACTCTTTAGGTGTATTCTACGGAATACAGACCCTTCTTCAATTATTAACAACAGAAAATGGAAAGGCAAAACTGCCAGAAGGGGAGATCTATGACTGGCCTGATATGAAATTGAGAATTATATATTGGGATTGTGCTCATCACCTGGAGCGGTTGGAAACATTTAAACGTATTATCAGGCAGGCCGCTTATTTTAAAATCAATGCGATAGCGTTGAAGCTGGAGGGACATTTTCAATTTGCGAGTGCTAAACCAATAGTTGAACCATATGCATTTACACCGGCTGAGTACCAGGAATTGACGGATTATGCCAAAGACCATTTTATTGAGCTGATTCCATATTTAGACGCACCCGCACATGTTTCATTCATTCTAAAACATCCGGAATATGACAGCTTACGGGCTTTGCCTAATTCAAATTATGAGCTCAGCGTAACCAATCCGGGAACTTATAAGCTATTATCAGGTATGTTTGATGACCTGACTGATGCTAACAAAGGGGCTAGATATGTCCTGCTTTCAACAGATGAAGCTTACTATGTGGGGAAAACGGAAAACGAGAAGGGGGCTGCAGCAGCCTTGGGTGGTAATGGAAAATTACTGGCTGATTTTATTACACGGATCTCAAATGAGCTGCATGAAAAAGGACGAACCGTTATCTTTTGGGGAGAGTACCCTCTTATAGCCTCTGATATCTATGCATTACCATCTCATCTGGTTAATGGGGAATACAATGAAACCTGGGCCCCGGATATTAAACAACATGGCATTCGCCAGCTTATTTATACCTCAACCCAGGGTGAAGAGCCACTGTTCCCGAACTACTTTCCTTTGAAACTGAGTGATACGATTACCGGTAAAGATGATGCACCAGGGCAACAGGAAATATTAAAAGGCAGGGTTGATGGTCTGTTAAAAGAGATCTACCCGGTTTTGGCTGAAGGTAAATCGGACTTTCTGGGAGTAATTGTTGCTGCATGGGGTGATGCCGGTCTGAATCCTGAGACTTTCTGGCTGGGATATACCACAGGGACTGCCGCCGCATGGAACAATACCCCAAAAACAGCACAGGAATTAACTGATCGGTTCTTTATATCTTTTTACGGATCCAAAATCTATAAAATGAACCGGGTTTATCAATTGTCAAGCAACCAGGCAGAGTTCTGGAATAATAGCTGGGATTTGAAACCTTCAAGTCTTCGGACACCCATAATTGGTAATTCAAGTGGCATTTACGACATTCCCAGAACAGCCATGGATCAAACTATACCGGTTTTACCAATCCCCTCAGCCATGGATCTATCATTAGACAAGGACTGGAGTGCTGAAAATTTCGGACGCATTCAGTCGGCTGAAAGATATTTAAAGGAGAATGATGAACTTGCTGACCTTTTGAAAATCAATATCCGGAATGTTGACGGTCAGCAATATAATTTACAGGTAATACAATCAATTGCTATGCTTTGCAGGCAAAATCTGAATATGCTGATTGATTTGCACCATATCGATGAATTATTAAAACAATCGTCAAATATTGCTTCCAAAGATCCCGCCGCTGCAATATCCTTCGTTGATCAGGCCCTTGACCGCGTAATTGTAATCAGGGACGAGCGTAATGAAGTGCTGAAATCGTTGATAACGTTATGGTATCAGGATTGGTATCCAATTGTAAATGAAGCTAATGGGCGTAAATATTTACTCCTGGTCGATGATGTCAAAGATCATCTTCCGTCCAGAACAGCAGATATGAGTTATTTAATATATCGGGAGATACACTATCCGTTAGGCGAGTGGGCAAAAAAGGTCATTCAGGTCAGAAACCTGTATGCAAAAGAACATCATCTTTCCCGGCGGATAGATATACCGGATTGGCAATAGTAATTAAAAAGGCTTTTTCATAGTGAAGCATGGTCATGAGAGGTATTTCTTCAGGCTAACCCATGAACCTCCGTTATAAACCTGTTCGAATCCGTTTGATTTCAACATTCTCTTTGCAGAAGCACTTCTTGCACCTGAAGCGCAGCAGGTTATTATGGGCTTGTTCTTGTCAAGCTTTTTAATGTTCTGAGGCAAATTATCAACAGGTATGTTTATGGAATTCCGAAGATGACCTGACTGAAATTCGCCTTTTGTCCGTACATCCAAAATTACAGCACCATTTGAAATTACTTCCTGAAGATTAACTTTTTTGCCAAAAATCAGTTCCAGAATATTCATAATTTTTCCTTTTTTTGATGTCAATTTTAAAAAACCAAAGATAATCACCAAAATGTCAGAACTGTAGAATTATTAATGATATTAAGCATCCCAAAGGGGAATCCGGATGCAACCAAAATTGGCAAAGCTTATTCACCAAATAGCTGGTTCTCTAATCAAATAAAGGTTAGATATTTTTACCTTCTTATACCTCCCCGATTTGCTCCTCCACCATGGTTCCCCCCATGGTACCAGCCATGGGAACTACCAGCAATAATTCTACTGGCACTAAATATTATAGTTGGTGCCATGTTCCATCCAAAGTAACCATAAGGCCCCCAAAATCCGAAAGCTCCATAAAAGAACCCATCAGCAGCCATACGCCAATAGGGAGAAGCCGCGTATCTCTGATTTTGTTGAATTGCCTTAATTTTTGTCTCCTCCATATAATTTAAAACTGAATCCTGAACTCCTTCATCACGCAGGTTTACAAGCTGGTCAGCTCTAAGAGAGTAAACTGTATGCGACTGATTTATTTCCCCGATAATATCTTTTGAAGATAATCCGTCCTTACTCATCTTTATTATATCGGGTACAGAAACCAGTTGCTCATTATTTGGCCGATAAACAACGCAACTTTGCAGAATCATGATACCAGTAATAAAAAGCGTTGCTCTGAAAGCATGTTTTAAATTTCCTGAATTCATCATTGTAATTTCCTCCTCAAATCTCTCTTTTAATTACTTTTAGTAATTGTTCATGTAAATATTGTAATACAAATTTTGTGCCCAAATGCATTGTAAATTTTGAAATATTGTTAAGAATGTGTTAATATACATCATAATAGAAAGGATAATATTTAACGTCCTTTTAGAGCAAATTATTTCTTTCTTTGTTGGGGAAATAAAAACTATAAATGAAAAAAACGATAATGATCTTTTTAACATGTATTTTATTCAGTTCAGCCCAATCCCAAAAAACTCCATCTGTTGTATCATCAGTTGATCTGAAAAGGTATCAGGGAATGTGGTATGAGATTGCCCGGCTGCCGAACTTTTTCGAACGAAAACTTAAATGCACTTCAGCGGAGTATTCACTTCGTGATGATGGGAAAATAACAGTAATTAATGCTGGTAATTATATAACAGATCCTCAGAAAAACACTTCAGCAAAGGGAGTTGCATGGATCCCTGATAAGAATTTCCCTGCAAAACTTAAAGTACAGTTTTTCTGGCCATTCTCCGGCGATTACTGGATAATGGATCTGGATAAAGATTACAGGTATGTCCTTGTTGGTGATCCAGGTTACAAATACCTGTGGATCCTTGCCAGAGAAAAGACAATGGATGAAATCACTTACAAAATGCTACTCCAGAAAGCTACAGACGAAGGTTATGATGTCAACCCAATTATTAAAGTAGAGCAGGACTGCAAGTAAGAAGTGACTAAAGTACTTAAAGTTAAAATCTATTTAGCATTAAGTGCTACATACACCAATTCAATACCGTAGTTTTTTCCAAGATTGCGACTATATTTTTTATCAGCGGCATTATTCCAATGCTCAAGAACACCTAAGCTACTCAACTTTGTGCCATCGCGTTCAGGATCATAAACTGTCTTAGAAGGAGGATTATCAGCCTGAGCCGACTCAACAAGATACTTTTCAGTATATGCAAGATCTGAAAGATCGGGCCATTCTGCACGTAAAAAGTCAATACCTACTGCATCAACAGCTACTCCATCCTGAGAAGCAAACAGACTTGAACACCAACGATTGTTGAACGGAGCCATTCTCCATTTGTCTTTAATCAAAGGAGGACCATCCTGCGAACGGGCAGCATAAAATCCGTCAATCATAAACAACATTGTTTTCCCGCCCAGGTCTTTATGTCCAAGGAAATCTGTAAATGTAAGATACTTGTCTTTCCCCTGTCGATCCTGGTTAAAATTATCGTGTGCATTCTTTCTCCAGTTCTTGTCGATACTGGTTGCTCCGTAAAAATTTTTGCCGCATAGAGTAACACCCTGTCCGACATGACCCTTCAATAAAGCCATATTTATCAGATAATCTGCCTCAACAGCACAGGAAGCCAGCCCTGTTGCAAGTTTTCCATTATCAACGGAATAAGGAATTGCATTGTCAACATAAGTCGATTTTATGCGCCCTTCACCACCTTCATTGTCAACAAACACAACTTCAGGGAAATCTTTATGACATTTTAAAAATATATTATCACAGATGAATCGGCTGGCATCAAATATTGTAATATTTTTCTGAGGAACTCCGGCTTCTTTAGTCAGGCTTCGTATTAAGGCATAAACAAGTTGTGGTGAAGCATTTAACCCTGTTGTATCAGCATGCCTGGTTGTATTGTTCTGGTTAACTTTTACTGCAATTTTCTGATTTGGGCTGTAACCTTTTTTACCTTTGTTTTTAGTTTCGTTGAAACTGGTAAAAAGTGCATCCCACGCTTTGGCTTCTGATTTTTTACCTGAAAGTGAAGTAAGAACATTGGCAAGCATCTTATCCGCTTCGATCTGAGAGGTACTTTTATCATCCCACCAGTACTTGTTGGTTCCATCCCATTTAGCAACTTCGGGGTCAAAAACCCAGACAACCCGTCCTGGATAAATTCCATGGCCAACACCAACCGGAGAATTCGACATTAAACTATTAGTATCAACTGTACTTCCATAGATCTCTTCGGTTTTATTTGCGAAAAACAAAAATGTGCTTATGCCGGCAAGAACAAGAAATGTCATGGCATAAAAGAATCGTGCTTTTTTGAAATGGGTTTTAGCTTTTCGGAAGGCGAATACAGATCCTGACATTGTAATGATGTATATTACAAATGTTGACATCAGAGGTGCCGCAGCTCTCATACAAGGATAAAAAGCCCTTTGCGGCTTTGGGATAACTCTTATCAGGAACCAGATAGTTGAAGATATTCCCAAAGCAATAAATGAAATTTTAGCTCTTGCATTCTTTCCTATAAGACTGTGAAGCTTTAGGAAAATTAAATTTAATTTTTCTTTCATGACAAAATTTTTTAAAATATTACCCTCCAAACATTACAAACATAGTGGCTGCTATAGTTGCGCCCAATAACGGGCCCAGTATAGGTACCCATGAGTATTTCCAATCACTGTCGCGTTTAAGCGGGATAGGCAGAATGAAATGCATAATACGCGGACCAAGGTCGCGGGCCGGGTTTATGGCATATCCTGTCGGACCTCCGATTGACAGACCCAGACCAAGAACAACAATTGAAACGGGCAAGGCGCTCAATGCTCCCAATCCAACCTCCGGTTTTGCCATATATAGAACAGCAAGAGAGAGGACATAGGTTCCTATAACCTCTGTAAGAACATTATACCAATAGCTTCTGATATTCGGCGAAGTGCAAAAAACCCCAAGTTTTGCATCCCCATCTTCAGTTGCATCAAAATGCTTTTTATAGGCTAACCAAACAAGAAAAGCTCCAAACATAGCACCAAGAAGCTGGGCACATACATATTCGGGAAGCAGGGAAAGAGAAAATTTACCTGCAATAACCAGTGCAAGAGTGACAGCAGGATTCAAATGTGCACCACTGAATGGCGCTGCAATAAGTATTCCGGTAAACACTCCGACTGCCCATCCGAATGATATTACTATCCAGCCACTGTTATTTCCTTTGGTCTTATTAAGAACTACGTTTGCAACCACACCTCCCCCGAAGACGATGATTATAGCAGTACCGAAAAATTCAGCAAAGAATGGACTCATATTATCAGGTTTTAGTTATCGTTTATGTTGTAAAAATAAATATTGTTTTGAAATAAAAGTACTTAAAGTGATATATCTAAACCTCAGCCTTAACCTCAACCTCATTTTGTGTCATCAACCCAGGCTTTTGATGCATTTACTGCACGATGCCACCCTTTTATCAGCGAAAGTGTCTCAGCTGCTTTTACTTGGGGAGAAAAGGTGCGATCTATCTGCCATTGTTTCTTAATCTCATTGATATCACTCCAATACTTAACAGCAAGGCCAGCAAGATAAGCGGCTCCCAGGGCGGTAGTTTCAGTGATTTTTGGACGGACAACTTTTGTCTGCAGCAAATCGGACTGGAACTGCATCAGATTGTTATTGACAGTCGCACCTCCGTCAACACGCAATTCACGAATATCAATCCCTGAATCATTCTGCATTGCGAGCAGAACTTCGAGTGTCTGATATGCTATACTGTCGAGTGCAGCACGGGCAATATGTGAAGAAGTTGAGCCTCTTGTAAGGCCCACCATCGTACCTCGTGCATGCTGGTTCCAGTGAGGCGCTCCAAGTCCGGCGAAAGCTGGTACAAAGTAAACTCCATCACTATCTTTTACCTTTGCTGCCAGTTTTTCAACATCCGATGATTTCTTAATGATTCCAAGACCGTCACGAAGCCATTGAACAACAGCCCCGGCTATGAATATACTTCCTTCAAGTGCATAATTAGTTTCTTTGCCTATTTTCCAGGCAACTGTGGTAAGAAGCTTACTCTTCGACTCAATGGGCTTTTTGCCAATGTTCATCATCATAAAACATCCTGTCCCATAAGTGTTCTTTACCATCCCCGGTTCAATACACATCTGCCCGAAAAGAGCTGCCTGCTGGTCGCCGGCAATACCAGCAATTGGAATTTCTGATGCAAACAGTCCTACAGTATTTCCGTATACTTCACTGGAAGATCTTACTTCCGGAAGCATACTTGAAGGAATGTTAAATATTTTAAGCAGCTCATCATCCCATTTAAGCGAATGTATGTTAAACAACATCGTTCTGGATGCATTCGAGACATCAGTGATGTGCAAT
>JGI24132J36420_10001049_pt1 | contig 12790 bp, 9 predicted proteins | sample BarGraNGADG00212_3_FD_36420 | JGI IMG/M metagenome (IMG submission 36420) | reverse complement strand
CGGCACCGGTGGCTGGCAAAAATACGGCTGGCAGCCTTTGTTCGACTCCGGCGGCAATCTCGTGCGATTCATCGGTGGCTCCCAGAAGACGTTGCGGCACACCGTCAGTGGCGGGAATGCCAATCAGGGCTTCTACCTGCTCATGCCGGCGGACACCAGTGTCCACACGCTTCCGTTTGTCAGTGATTTCAAGCCGGATGGCTCGGCCATGTTCCAATACACCAATGTCATGAGCTTTACCGCCAATTCAGCGGCTGGGCTTCCGACCAACGGTGTGGTGCTCACATTGGACGGAGTAAAAATATCCGGGCTAACCTTCAATCTTTCAGCCAGTGGCTGGAATGTGAGTTGTCCGGTGTCGTTGAACGGATACCGCACCGCGGTCGTCACGCTGACCGACAGCTATGGCTCAACCACCAACACCACCCGTTTTGCCACCTTCGATCCAGCGGCCACCTACATCTTCGAAGCCGAGGATTACGACTACAGCGGCGGACAATTCATGGATAATCCGCAGGTGAATGGTTATGCGGGGCTGGATGCCATCGCCGAAGTTGACACTCACACGGTGGCTGGCAATTTTACTGGCACTCAAGTGCCTTATCGTCCAAGCGGTTTGAATCAGGAAAATGCGAGCGATATTTTTGAAATTCCGGCGCACGCCGGGATTCAGAACTATGATCTGGGCAGCACCGCTGGCGGCAACTGGGGAAATTATACGAGGACGTACCCGGCCGGCACCTACAACATCTATATGCGCGCCGCCAATGGCAGTACCACGGCGTCTTCCGGCGGCAGCATGCAGCAGGTGACCGCCGGGCTTGGAACCGCCAACCAAACAACCGTGAACCTTGGCACCTTCGACCCGGTTCCTCCGGCTGGCTGGCAAGCTTATTTTTGGGTGGCTTTAAAGGATGCCAATGGCAACCTGGCTCAGTTCACCGGCGGTTCGGTGAAGACCTTGCGGGCCATCTGCGGCGGCGGTCAAAACAATGACTACTATGCATTGGTCCCGGTGGATGCCTCTCGGCCGATTCTCAGTGGTCTCTACCCGAACGGCTCAAGCTTGTTCCAACCGACCAATACGCTGAGTTTTGTCGCCGCGTCCACCGCTGGCATCGACACCAACTCCATTACCGTGACCTTGAACGGAGTGGTTCTCTCCAACTTGGTCATCACCGGCTCGTCAACCAGTTGGAATGTCAGTTATCCGCATTTGCAGCCAGATACCAATGCGGCCAGCATTTCATTCATCTCCAAAAGCGGAGGGGTGTTCTCCGCGAGCTTCCGTTTTGACACATTCTCACCCAATTACTATACGTGGGAGGCTGAGGACTTTAATTACGACACCGGAAAATACCTCGATAATCCGCAGACCAATGCGTATAGCGGTTTGATTGCCGTTGATTTGGTTGACGCGCACAATTCGAATGGTGGCGGAACTTACCGGCCGGTCGGCACCGCTGCTGCTCCGGGTGGATTAGCTACGGAAGGTTGTGGCGATCTAGCTCGCGCTCAATATATAGGCACTGGCATGACCGACTACGACGTCGGTTTTACCGATGGCGGCGACTGGGCAAATTATACCAGGCATTTTCCCACAGGCACCTTCAATATCTTTATGCGGGCTGCCAATCCCAATGTTTCTGGGACGGACACCGCCGAAATATCCGGACCCGTAAGCGGGCGCTTTAATGTTCCCAATACGGGCAACTGGCAGGTTTATACTTATGTGCCTTTGGTGGACACCAATGGCACTCGCGTCATATTTGCTTCGGACGGCAGCGCCCAGACCCTGCGGATATCAACCATTGCCGCCATTTACAATGTGAACTTCTATATGCTGGTTCCGGCATCGTCAGTAACCGCACCGGTTCTGACCGCGTCGCTCAGCGGTGGCACGATTAACATCTCCTTCGGAACCCAAAGTGGGTCCTCTTATCAGGTTCAATACAAAAACAGCCTGAGTGATTCGACTTGGAGCTCTTTGGGCAGCCCAGTCTCCGGCAATGGTGCGACTCAGTCGGTGGCTGATCCAGCAACCGGCAACGGCCGCTTTTACCGGGTGCAGGTTACGCAGCCTTAAGCGAGTCGCAGTTACGCAAAGTGCCGCCGGATAGCCAAGCTAGTCCGGCGGCTCTTCTTTTTTATGGTGTGGCCAAACGGACAAGGACCGGCAACCAGCCGGTCCTTTCTCCTTTAGACATGGCGTCATAAGTCAGCGACGCCGGGTCAGGGGACCCGGCCTACAGGGGCTTGTAGGCCGCGTGCCCTCACGCGGCGGGACTTCTGTCGCTGTGTATAGCGCTCTCCTTTCGCGCGCCCGCTCGCGTTTAGCTTAACTTCCAGGGGGCGCGATAGGGACGGGTCAACCATTTGCTGGCCTCTTTATCGCCCACGATGACTTCTTTTTTGGCATCCCACTTGATCGGACGGCCCGCCAGCATGGCGATGAGGCCGAGATGCCCCGGAATGGCCGAGTGATGCGCGGCCTCGACCGGCGCGATCGTCGGTTTTCGCGACTTCACGCAATCCAGGAAATTGCGCTGATGATTGCGCGAGTGATAGAGGCTGATCTTCCGGTCCTTTTCCGGCAGCCGCACCAGGTCATTCCATTCCTTGTTCGAGGCGTCGAACCCACCGCGATCGACCCACACCCAACCGTTGTCGCCAATCCACTTGGTGCCGCTGCGAATATCCCCGTGCCCGCCGGCGATTGTCATGGTGATGTCCTGGGGATACTTCAAGGCGATGCGGTACTTCGTGCAGGTGTTCCACATCGCGTCGGCCGGCGGAAATTCGCCTTGGCCTTCGATTTCGGACGGCCCCGCGTTGTCGAAATCCAGCCCCCAATGGGCGATGTCGCAATGATGGCCGATCCAGTCGAGCAACTGGCCGCCGCCGATGTTGTAATTCCAGCGCCAATTCATGTGCACGCGGGCTTTGATGTACGATTCCATCTTCGCGGGGCCAATCCACGTCTCGTAATCCAACTCGGGCGGCGGGTTGGAAACTTGGTTTTCCTTGGCCGTCCCGGCAAAATCGNNATGTCCGCCGGGCAGCCCAACCTCCACGGACTTGATCTTGCCAATCAGCCCGTTGCGGACGATCTCGGCGGCTTTGTGAAAATTTTCCACCGACCGCTGCCAGGAACCGGTCTGCCAAATGCATTTGTTTTTCTGCACCGCTTTCACGATGGCCTGTTGCTCCGCGATGGTCCGGGCCAGCGGTTTTTCACCGTAAATATCCTTCTTCTGCTTGGCCGCTTCGGTGGCCACGAGCGCGTGCCAATTGTCGGGCACCGCGAGCATGACCGCGTCGATGTCTTTGCGCGCCATCATTTCCCTGAAATCATGATAAGCCTTGCAGTCTTGGTTTTTGTACTGGTTGTTGACCGTGTTGACGGCCTGTTCCAGATGTTTGGTGTCCAGATCGCAGGCGGCGACCACTTGGCAATCGTTCTGTGCCAGGAACGCCTGGGTGTTGCCCGGTCCCTGCATGCCCCAGCCGACCACGCCCAAAGTGATGCGTTCGGAAGGAGCCGTCCTGCCCTCGGCCCCAAAAACAGTGGCGGGGATGATGGTAGGCGCCGCGCAAATCAAGCCGGCAGCGGCCAGAAAACGACGACGACTGATGCCCGTGCTAAAAGAAGAATTGTTCATACGTTCTAATGATGCACTATCGGCCGTCTGGATTCGAGCAAAAAATGACTGCCAATTGGGGGATGGTCGCTCAACTTATTTCTGCTTTGACGCGCGTCTTCGTTCCTCTCCGTGAACCACGGGGAGCGCCGGCATCTTGCCGGCTTTTTTCTGTGAGGCAACGATTTGCCAGCAAGATGCTGGCGCTCCCAGTAAAAAGGTTTATGGTCGCAATGCTTGCCCCATTTGGTGTCGGGGGCTTCCCATCAACCGCGGCCGATTCGGCGCGCTACGCCAACCGGACGCCGCAGCGCGGCGTCACTACCCAAGAATCCGGTTTGCCAAAGGTCCAGTCCAGATTCGCCGACTTTCCCCTCGCCTAAACACCGTCCTTCTTCTAATCTCGCCGCATCGCACCCTATGAACACGGACCAACTCTATCAGGAACGTTTGCGGCGCTACGTCACCGCCATGCGCAACGAAAAACCGGACCGCGTGCCCATCCGGCCGTTCGTGGCTGAATTCACCGCCCGTTACGCCGGCTACACCTGCCAGGAGGTGGCGCACGATTACACCAAGGCCTTCGAGGCGGCGATCCAATGCGCCCGCGATTTCGATTGGGACGCCGTGGTGCCGAACATGGTCTATGTCTGGACCGGCCTGGCGCAAGCCGCCGGGCTGCGTTACTATGGCATTCCGGGCATCGGCATCCCGCACACCACCGGTTTTAATTACATCGAACCACCCGAGCACCAGGCGTTCATGAAGGAGGACGAATACGACGCGCTGATCGACGATCCGACCGGTTTTCTTTACAACGTCTGGCTGCCGCGGGTTTCCACCGAGGTCTGTAAAATCGGCGAGCCTTCCACCTACCGCAACAATCTCTCGTTGGTAAAAGGCGCCATGGCGATGCTGTCCTACTTTTACGCCTTTGGACCCCAGGTGGCGCGCCTCCGTTCCGAATGCGGCACGGTGTCGGCCATCTCCGGCATCTTCAAAGCGCCGTTCGATATCATCGCCGACAAGCTGCGCGGTTACATCGGCCTTACCATGGACATGCGGACGCAACCGCAGAAGGTGTTAAAGGCCTGCGAAGCCTTGATGCCGCACCTCTGCCACGTGGGCCTGACCACGGCCGATCCGAACCGGCTGGTGCCGATCGGCTTCTGGATGCACCGGGGCTGCGTGCCGTTCATCAACCCGAAGCAGTTCGATTCGCACTACTGGCCGACGCTCAAGCCGATCATCCAGGAATTCTGGAAACACGGCCACCAGACGCTCTTCTACGCCGAGGGCAAATGGCGGTACCATTTCGACGCGTTCACCGAACTGCCCGACCGCAGCATCGTGTTTCACGCCGACCAGGACGACATTTTCGAGGCGCACCGCAAACTGCATCACAAGTTCTGCCTCAGCGGCGGCATTCCGAATGTGCTGCTCAGCTATGGCAAGCCGGAGGAGGTCCGGGATTTCTGCAAAAAGGTTCTCCGCGAAGTAGCCGGCGAGGGCGGCTACATCATGGACGCCGGCGCCATCATGCAGGACGATACCAGCATCGAAAACCTCCGGCTGATGACCTCGGTCGGGCGCGAATTCGGCGCTTATTCCGCCGGCTCGTTTCAACCTCCCACCGCCCTGCCGCCGGCCGATGTTCCCGCGTCGGCGGCCGAACGACCGACGCTCGCCGGGATGGCGGGACGCGCGCAGCCGAAAGTGCGGCCGGGCGTCTGTTATCCCTGGGAAGACAAGGTCAAAGAACTGCCGCCCATCACCGGCAGCCAGGACTTGATGCGGAAAATCTGGGAGGACATCGACGCCTTCGGCAACCTGTACATCTGGCAGTTGCTGCTGAGTTTTTAGAGGGTCGCGCATCGTTCTCTTAAGCCGTAGCAGCCGGCGTAAGGAGGCGCTGACTTCTGGGGGGGAGGGGCGTTTGCGGCCGGCGGGTCAGGCTATCCCACTTCCTCGCCCAGCTCGACGTTCCAGTAGGCCACGTCGATGAAGTGTTTCCAACTTTCGTGGCAGGTCATGCCGAGTTTGATTTGCACGAACGGGCGCCACTTGGGGCGTTTGGGTTTGCGGATCAGATGCATGCCGGCCTCCGGAGGCGTGCAATTGGCTTTGCGCGTGTTGCACGCGATGCAGGAGCAGACGATATTCTCCCAGGTCGTCGGGCCGCCCCGGTCGCGCGGAATCACATGGTCGAGGTTCAACCCGGTGCGGTCGAAGGCGCGGCCGCAGTATTGACAGGTATTGCGGTCCCGCTCGAAAATATTGTGCCGGGTGAATTTCACCTCTTTGCGGAGCTGGCGGTCGAATACCAGCAGCATGATCACTCGCGGAATGCGAATGCGCAGCGAAACGGTGCGAATGCTTTCCGAATTCGGCTCTTGTTGGGAAAAGTCGCGCCATTCATGGAAGGAATAAGTCTGAAACGAGCCGTCGTTGTCGTTCAGCACCACCTGGGCGTGGCCTTGAAACAACAACGTGAGCGCTCGTTTGACCGTGCAAACATTAACTGCCTGCCACAAACGATTCAACACCAACACCTGCTGATTCAGGAAAGAATTCATACACTCGATCCCCTGTCGCCGCAGAGCTTAGCATCCCGCAGGAGTGTGTCAATGGCTGGAAATGTCCGCGGACTGTTTAGGGGTGCAGCTCAGGGTCCGCCCGCTTCTGTTTCGTCCTCGTCCTCGTCCTTCGTCCCTCGTCCTCGAATTTCCAAATTCACAGATCGAGGACGAAATCCAGGAAGACGGCCGGGTGGCGGGAGGATCGATGCGCCTTGGGAGCGCATTCGGTTCTAATCGGAAAATTAGAGCCTCGTCACCTCGTCTCCTACTTTTTTGGGTTCATGAATTGGCCCCGCCCGTTCAGACGCTGAGGGTCTGCTGCGGCTGCGGCACCACGATTTCCGCATTCGGCTTCACCTGGCGGATCGTTTCGGCAAAGGCCAGGGACTGGGATTCCTCGCCGTGAACGGCAAAAATTTTCTGCCAGCGGCCGGTGATCTGTTGGAGGTAGTGTTGGAGCTCGTTCTTGTCGGCATGGCCGGAGAAGGAGTCGATGGCAGCGATTTTGGCGCGGACGGCATGCGGTTCGCCGAAGATGTTGACGATGGGGTTGCCGGCCAGGATTTGGGCGCCCAGGGTGTTTTGGGCGCAATAACCGATGAAGAGCACGAGGTTCCGGGGATTGCCGATATGGTTCTTCAGATGGTGTCGGATGCGGCCGGCTTCGCACATGCCGGAGGCGCTGATGATGATGGCCGGTTCCTGGAGGTCGTTCAGCTTCTTCGAATGGGCCAGTTCGCGGATGTAGGTCAGGTTTTCCATGCCGAAGGGATTCGCCTTCTCGCGGAGGTACCGGTAGATCTCGTCGTTGAAGCACTCCGGGTGGAGCCGGTAGATTTCGGTGGCGTTCACGCTCAGCGGGCTATCCACGAAAATGGGCACCTTGGGCAGCGTGCCGGCATCGGTGAGTTGATGCAGGGTATAGACGATCTGCTGCGTGCGGCCGATGGAAAAGGAGGGGATGATAATCTTGCCGCTGTGAGCGAGGGTGTCGAGGACCAGCCGGGCGACTTCCGCGTTGGCGGAGGATTTGGCCGAGTGTTCCCGGCCTCCGTAGGTGCTTTCGATTTGCAGAAAATCGACGTTCTCGACCGGCTGCGGATCGCGCAGGATGTCGTCGCTGCCGCGTCCGATGTCGCCGGAGAAGAGGTAACGGAATGGACGGCCGTTTTCCCGGATATCGAGCACGACCTAGGCGGCGCCGAGGATATGTCCGGCGTCGCGGAAGGTCACGGTGATGTCGTCAGCGACGAGGATGGGACGATCGTAATTCAGGCAGATGAACTGACGGACGGCTTTCTCGGCGTCGGTGGCGGAGTAGAGGGGTTCGACGGGGGGCAGACCCTTTTTGGCGCGTTGCTTGGAAACGAATTCGGCGTCAGCGCGTTGAATCTCGGCGGAATCTTCGAGCATGATACCGGCGAGGTCGCGGGTGGCAAAGGTGCAATAGATGCTGCCCTGAAAACCCTGGCGGCAAAGATTGGGCAAATTGCCGCAATGGTCGATATGGGCGTGGCTCAGGACGACGGCGGAGAGGTCGGCGGGCGGGAAGGGAAAATGGCGATTGCGTTCGATGGCCTCGTCGCGTTTGCCCTGGTAAAGACCGCAATCGAGCAAAACTTTCCGGTCATTGACCTCCAGCAAATACATGGAACCGGTGGTGGTTCGCGTGGCGCCCAGGAAATGGACTTGCATATATCAGTTCGATGGCGGGCGTTTTGGAGGCGCCGAGCGGACGGGCGGCGGCAGCGGGATCGACATTGGGCCGGGTCGCGGAACCCGGACGGAGGGCGGCCTATGCGGTTCAAAGACCGGTGCGTAGGTTGGCAACGGAGGTGCGGCCTGGGGGACGGGCGAGCGCTCTCCGATTTGCAGGTCGGGACTCTTGATGCGTTCGGGGTTGGAGCCGGAAAGAGGCAGGCCGGATGCTTCGGTTGTTTCTTTCGGCTTGGCGGAGGGCAAAGGAACCGACCGGGTCGCATTTACGGCTTCGTAGCCATTGACGATCCATTCCAAGTTGCCGGTCTGAATGTCCAGTAGCAGTCCATGGACGGGGATTTTAAGGCCGATGATGGGGCTGCGGCGGACCCAATCGACGGCCTTCATTACATTTTGGCGCTCGCTGGCAAACAGGCCGAAGTATTCGTTGATGTTATCCGGAAGACGATCGCGGGTGATGCCGAGGTTATGGAACCGGGCGGTCAGATCCATCACGGTTGTTTGGCGCACCAGGCAGTCGGTGTGGCCGAGGATGGCAATTTCTTTGACGTTTCGGAGGGCGCAAGCCAAAGCCAGCGATCGGACGGTGCTGCTCAGACTGCCGGTGACGATATTGCCGGCGTTACGCAGCCAGATGAACTCCTCCTGGGGAATGCCCAGCACGTCGGGAAGGAGCTGATTGAGCCGGGGATCGATGCAGGAAAGAGCGGCAATGGGCAGGGCCTGGGCAAAATCGGCCGGGTGCAGGCCGGCAGCGGTGTCCCCGGCCAACGCGCGGTGATTGGCGGCGACTATGGTTTCAAAGAGGTTCATGGCAATCGAGGCTTGTAATTTGGTTTTTAGCGAAGTTCAATATGCCCTTTGGGTACGGTGCCAAGGTAACCGCAAAGGCCGGGCGGCAGCAATGCTTATTTCGAATTCGAAAAACCTTTAGCTTGCCAAAAGCCAATCGATCCATAGATTTACCCCTTTTAAGAAACTAACGATATGAATTCGATGGTTTGGACCAGTTTGTTGGCCATGGCGCCGGCTTCGCCGCCGGGCACCCAACCCAATCCGACGGGCCAGTTGATCCAGATGCTGGGCACGTTCGCCTTGTTTGGGGTGGTGCTGTATTTCTTAATGATCCGGCCCCAGCAGGTCAAAGCCAAGCAGCACACGGCGCTGCTGAAGGCACTGAAGCCCGGCGACAAGATCGTCACGTCCAGCGGCATTATCGGGGTGGTGGTGAGCGTGAAGGAAAAGGCCGTTTCCATTCGTTCCGCCGACACCAAGCTGGAGGTCCTCAAGAGCGCGATTACGGAGGTGACGGAGCGCTCGGCCGGCGGCAGTGAATCTTAATTCTGCATCATCATGAAGCGAAATTATTTCTGGAAAGTTCTGTTGATCCTCTTCGTTCTGGCTTGGTCGTTAAAGGAACTGTATCCGCCGACGGATCAGGATTTGTTCCAGGCCTTTCGGGACCGGGCAGCCAATACCGACAGCAACTTCACGGCGATCGTGGAGCGAACGCGGAAGCTGCGGCTTGAGGGGTCCCTCAACACGTACGCCAATCTCACCAACGCCATCGGCACCAATGACATCACCCGCTATTTCAAGTCGATCAAGGTGCCGGTGGATGCCGATCCCACCCGGGCAATCCTGAACCGGGTGCAAGCCGACGCCGCGGGCCGGATCAAATTGGGGCTCGATCTCAAAGGCGGCACCATGTTCATGGTGGAGGCGGACACGACGCGGCTGGACAAGTCCTCGGATCGCGAACGGGTGCTCAGCCAGGCGGTGGAAGTACTGCGGCGGCGCGTCGATAAACTCGGCGTGGCCGAACCGACCATCCAACCGGCGGGTCAGAACCGCATCATGATTTCGTTGCCAGGGTTGTCGGAATCGGCCAACGCCGAAGCGCGCAGCACCCTGGAGAAAGCGGCCTTCCTGGAGTTCCGCATGGTGCATCCCCAGAGCAAGGATCTGATCGATGCGGGCATACCCGAGCCAGGCTACGAAGTGCTTTCCTTGAAGCCCAAGAAAAGCGCCGCCCAGGAAATGAGGGTTCGGTATCTGGTCAAGAAGACGGCGGAGATGGGATTGACCGGCAAGAACATCAAGCAGGCAATGGTGGTGCGCGATCCGATGTCCAACCAGCCCCAAATCGATTTCACCCTCGACAGCAAGGGCGCGGATCTGTTTGCGCAGGTCACGCGCGATAACATTGGGCATCAGTTGGCGATCGTGCTCGACGGCGAACTCTACTCGGCGCCGGTGATTCAAGGTGAGATTCCCGGTGGACGCGGGCAGATCACGGGAACCTTCGACCTGGCCGAGGCCTTCGAGCTGGCCAACGTGCTGGAAAATCCGCTCGAGACTCCCGTGAGGATTATCGAGGAGCGCCGGGTCGATCCGTCGCTGGGCAGAGACTCAATCCGTAGCGGCATCATCGCCGCGGTCGTGGGCGTGGTTTCGGTCGTGGTCTTCATGTTGATTTATTATCTGTTCGCCGGAGTGGTGGCCAACCTGGCCCTGATCTTGAACGTGATCATATTAATGGGCGTGATGTGCTCGGTGGGCACCACCCTCACGATTCCCGGCATCGCGGGCATCGTGCTGACGATCGGCATGGCGGTTGACGCCAACGTGCTGATCTACGAACGTATTCGTGAGGAGCTGGCGGCGGGCAAGTCGATGCGCGGCGCGCTGTCGGCCGGTTACGACAAGGCCTTCGGCACGATCTTCGACTCGAACCTGACGACGCTCATTTCGTCGGTCATTCTTATTTTCATGGGCACCGGTCCGGTGAAAGGTTTCGGGGTAACGCTGACGATCGGTGTGACCGTCAGCATGTTCACCGCACTGGTGGTGACCCGCCTGATTTTCGACTGGCTGCTCGACAAGGGATTCCTGAAAAACCTGCGGATGCTGCACCTCGTGAAAGGGGCCCATTACGATTTCATGGCATTTGCCAAGCCGGCCTTCGCGATTTCCTGGACCTTGATCGTCATCGGCTGCGGTTACGGGGTGTACCGGGGCCACGATTTGCTGGGCGTGGACTTCGCGGGGGGCGACACCCTGGTGTTGAGCTTCGATCAGTCGCAGAAACCCAATCTTGGAGTGGACAAACTGCGTGAGGCTGTTGCCAAGACGGGCATCACGGAGTCATTCATTCAGTTCCAGACCGAGCTGGCGAAGGGCAGGGATACCTTGCGTGTCACCGTGCCTTACAACACGGGAGGCAAGGTGGAGGCTGGCCTGAAACAGCAGTTCCCGCAGGCGAAATTCGAGCGGCTATCCCTGGACAATGTCGGTCCGAGCGTCGGCGTCGAAATCCGGAAGACGGCGATCATCGCCTCCCTGCTGGCCATGTTCGGCATTCTGATCTACGTCGCCATGCGATATGAGTTTTCGTTCGCCGTGGGCGCCGTCATCGCCATCATCCATGACATACTTATGACGATGGGCTGGTTCAGTTTGACGGGCCGGCAGTTCAGCGCGCCCATGGTGGCGGCGATTCTGACCATCATCGGTTTCTCGATCAACGACACCATTGTGATCTTCGATCGTATTCGCGAGGATTTGAAGCTGGGCGTGCGGGGCACGTTCCGCGAGGTCATGAACAAGGCGCTCAACCAGACCCTGAGCCGAACCATCATCACCTCCGGCACGGTGTTCCTGGCTACGGCGTCGCTGTACCTTTTTGGTGGCGGCGTGATCAACGACTTCGCCTTCACCTTCCTGGTCGGCATCGTGACCGGCACCTATTCGAGCATCTACATCGCCAGCGCGCTGGTGTTGTGGTGGCACAAGGGCGAACGGCCCAAGATGTCGGCGTCCCAGGTAAGCGTGGAGAACAGCCAGAACGCCGAGGCCCGCGTGTAATTAGGCGGTTGGCCGATGTTGGCTTTAATTCAAATCGGATGGTGGCATTGGACGTTGTTCATTGCCGCCATTCTGGCTTTTTTGGCCCTGGATTTGGGCGTGTTTCATCGGCACGCTCACGCGGTGCGGTTCAAGGAAGCGCTGTCCTGGACGGTGGTTTGGTTCTTACTGGCGATGGGATTCGCCTGGTTTCTGGGGCGGCCTTCCGTGCGGGGACGCGAGGAGGCCCTGGAGTTCGTCACCGGGTACATCATCGAGTTGTCCCTGTCCATGGACAACGTCTTCGTGATGGCGCTGATTTTTTCCTTCTTCCGAGTACCCACGCGGCTTCAGCATCGGGTGCTGTTTTGGGGCATCATGGGGGCGTTGATCCTGCGCGGGATCATGATCGGGGCCGGAGCGGCCTTGGTGACGCGCTTCGAGTGGGTGCTTTACCTCTTTGGAGTTTTCCTCGTGTACAGCGGGATTAAAATTCTGTTCTCCAAGGAAGAAGGGGTGCATCCGGAGCATAATTTGATCATTCGGGTGGCCCGGAGATTTCTGCCGGTGGCAACGGATTTCGACGGCCAGCGGTTTCTCACCCAGTTGAATGGACGGACGGCCTGGACGCCGCTGGCCCTCGTGCTGGTGATGGTGGAGACGACGGATCTGGTGTTTGCCCTGGATTCCATTCCGGCGATTTTTGCCGTGACGCAAAAGCCGTTCATTGTTTTCACTTCGAACGTGTTCGCCATATTAGGACTGCGATCGCTGTACTTTGTGCTGGCCGGAGCCATCGAATATTTTCGATATCTGAAATACGGTTTATCGCTGGTGCTGATGTTTATTGGCGCCAAGATGCTGCTGCCCAAATCGGTGCCTATTCCCACGACCGTCTCCTTGGTCATCGTGGTGGGGATCATTGTCGCCGCTATGGGCGTGTCGGTAGTGGTGGGCTGGTGGGAACGGCGGACGGAGCGGTCTAAATCGTGAGTGGGCGCATCT
>JGI24132J36420_10001045_pt1 | contig 12829 bp, 8 predicted proteins | sample BarGraNGADG00212_3_FD_36420 | JGI IMG/M metagenome (IMG submission 36420) | reverse complement strand
GCTGGGGCCGTCGCCCAGGACCTCAAGGGTCAGCTGTCCCGGCTCGAGCTGGGTCAGCGCGTCCTCGACGATCCCGAGGAGAGCGAGGCCGCGCTTGCGCGGCGCGAGCCGCATCGTCGCAACGCAGCGCAGCACCGACGACCCCGCCGCGACCTCGGCCGGGTCCGGCACCCACTGGTCAAGGTCCATCCCGTTGGGCAACACCCCTACCGGGACCCCGAACACCGCCCGCACCCGCTCGCAGCAGCCGCGCTGACCGCCGACAGGGCGCGGGCGCCCCGCCAGCCTCCGACCCGGGCGGCCACGCGCACGGCCGGCACGACGCCGTCGAGCATGCAGTGCCAGGTGATGGCCAACGGGACGCCCGCGCGTCGGGCGACCCGTGCGCCGTCGTAGGCAAAGGGCGACACCACGCCGGCATGCACGTGCACGACGTCGGGGGCCACCTCCCGCAGCAGGGCTCGCATCCGCGGGGGTGCGGCCGGGTTGACCGGTAGACCGAACGGCATGTGGGTGCCAAGGCGGTGCACCCGGACGCCGTCGTCGTCCTCGACCAGGCCGCCGCCCTCGCCGTGCGCACCCGGGGTGGCAGTCAGGACGTGCACCTCGTGGCCGGCCCGCACCTGCGCCCGCGCCAGGTCGCGCACCTGGGTCTCGATCCCGCCGGTGCGCGGGGCGTAGCAGTCGGACACGTGGAGGATCCGCACCGGTTCAGGCTAGCCCCGGCCGGCGCGGCTCCCGCCATGCCGCAGGTGCCTCACTCCCACTCGATGGTGCCCGGCGGCTTGCTGGTCACGTCCAGCACCACGCGGTTGACCTCGGGAACCTCGTTGGTGATCCGGGTCGAGATGTGCGCCAGCACCTCGTACGGCACGCGCGTCCAGTCCGCGGTCATCGCGTCCTCCGAGCTCACCGGGCGGAGCACCACCGGGTGGCCGTAGGTACGGCCGTCGCCCTGCACGCCGACCGAGCGGATGTCCGCCAGCAGCACCACCGGGCACTGCCAGATCGTCCGGTCAAGGCCGGCGAGCGTGAGCTCCTCGCGAGCGATGGCGTCGGCCGCGCGCAGCACCTCCAGCCGCTCGGCCGTCACCTCGCCGATGATCCGGATGCCAAGACCAGGTCCGGGGAACGGCTGGCGCCAGACGATCGCCTCGGGCAGGCCGAGCTCGAGCCCGACGGCGCGCACCTCGTCCTTGAACAGCGTGCGCAGCGGCTCGACCAGCTCGAACTGCAGGTCGTCCGGCAGGCCGCCGACGTTGTGGTGGGACTTGATGTTGGCCGCGCCCTCGCCGCCGCCGGACTCGACGACGTCGGGGTAGAGGGTGCCCTGGACCAGGAAACGGACCTCCTCCCCGTGCGCGCCACTGTCCGCCACCACCTCGCGCGCTGCGGCCTCGAACGTCCGGATGAACTCGCGTCCGATGATCTTGCGCTTGGCCTCCGGCTCGCTCACCCCGGCGAGGGCGGACAGGAACTGCCCCCGCGCGTCGACCACCTTCAGCCGCACCCCGGTCGCCGCGACGAAGTCCTTCTCCACCTGCTCCGGCTCCCCCGACCGCAGCAGCCCGTGGTCGACGAACACACAGGTCAGCTGGTCGCCGACGGCGCGCTGCACCAAGGCCGCGGCCACCGCGGAGTCAACGCCCCCGGACAGCCCGCAGATCACCCGGGCGCCGGCGACCTGGGCCCGGATCGCCGCAACACCCTCCGCGACAACGTTGCCGGCCGTCCAGGTGGGTGCCAGACCGGCCCCCCGGTACAGGAAGTTCTCCAGGGCGTGCTGGCCGAGCGGGGAGTGCTTGACCTCCGGGTGCCACTGCAGGCCGTACAGGTGCCGCTCGCGGTCCTCGAACGCCGCCACCGGGGCACCCGGCGAGTGGGCCAGCACGTGGAACCCGGCCGGCGCCTCCTGCACCGCGACGCCGTGGCTCATCCAGACCGACTGCTCCGTCGGTGAGCCGGTGAGGAGCACACCCGGGTCCCGGACGGACACCGTCGCGGGGCCGTACTCGCCGGTCGCGCCGGCGTCGACGGTGCCACCCAGCGCGTGCGCCATCGCCTGGAAGCCGTAGCAGATGCCCAGCACGGGCACGCCGGCCTCGAACAGCGCCCGGTCGACGGTCGGCGCACCCGGGACGTAGATGCTCGCCGGGCCACCGGAGAGGATCACCGCCGACGGGCGGCGGGCCAGGATCTGCTCGACCGTCCAGGTGTGCGGGACGATCTCGGAGTACACGTGCGCCTCACGGACGCGCCGGGCGATCAGCTGGGCGTACTGGGCGCCGAAGTCGACGACCAGGACGGGGCCGGCGCTCGGCTGGGTGTCGGTCACGCGGGGAGTCTAGAGCGTGTCGAACAACCGTCCTCGGTCGAGGCGCCGGGTGGGATCGCCGCCGGCAGGGGACCCGGCTCGCCGCCGACGCCGGTCCGGACAGGCGTACCACCCGGTATTTCCCTTCGCCGGGTGTCACCCCGCGGCCGTAGCGTTGACCCTCGTGCGCTTGCTCCCCGACGCCCACCCGGGCACCCCTCCGCTGACGAGCGCGCCGGCCTACCTGTGGTGGGTGGCGCGCCGCCAGGGCTGGCTGCTGCTCGGCGCCGCAGCGATCGGCACGATCGCCGTCGTCTCGCAGGCGGCACTGCCGTTCCTGCTGGGCCGCGCCGTCGACCACGGCCTGGACAGCGGGCTGTCCNCCGCCCTGTGGACCAGCTGCGCGCTGCTGGCCGGCGCCGGCGCGGTCCAGATGGTCACGAACGTCGTCGGGCACCGGCTGGACATACAGAACTGGCTGCGGGCGGCGTTCCGGACGTCCCAGCTGATCGGCCGCCACGTCAGCCGGACCGGCGACGCGGTCACCGCCGAGCTGCCCACCGGTGAGGTCGTGGCCACCGTCGCCTCGGACGCCCTGCGGATCGGCGAGGTCTACTACCTCAGCGCGCGGTTCCTCGGCGGCGTGGTCGCGTACATCGCGGTGGCGTTCCTGCTGCTGGACAGCTCGGTGACGCTCGGCGTCGCCGTGCTGGTCGGCCTGCCGGTCGTGGCGGCCGTGCTGGGCCTGATCGTGCGCCCGCTGCAGCGACGGCAGGCCGCGCACCGTGCCGCGCAGGGGCGCCTGACCACGCTCGGTGCGGACACCGTCTCCGGGCTGCGCATCCTGCGTGGGATCGGNGGCGAGGACGTCTTCNTCGGCCGCTACCGGGAGCAGTCGCAGCGCGTGCGCGCCGCCGGCGTCCGGGTCGCGCAGACCCAGTCGCTGCTGGACTCTCTCCAGGTGCTGCTGCCGGGGCTCCTGGTGGCCGGGGTGGTCTGGTTCGGCGCGCGCCTGGCGATCTCCGGCCAGATCACCGCGGGCCAGCTCGTCACCTTCTACGGGTACGCGGCGTTCCTCACCGAGCCGCTGACGACGGCAACCCACACGGTCCAGTCGACCATCCGTGCGGTGGTCGGGACGCGCCGGATCCTGACCGTGCTCCGCGTGCCGGTGACCGGCGCGGACCCGGAGCTCCTGGCCGCGCCGGCCGTGCCGCCTGCCGTCGCCTCGGGCCCGCTCGACCTGGTCGACGAGGCCTCCGGGCTGCACGTGCGCGCCGGCATCGTGACAGCGCTGGTCGGCGCGGACCCGGACGAGACGGCCCGGATCGCCGTCCGGCTGGGCATGCTCGGCGGGGACGACGTCGCCCACGGGCCGCAGCGCCGCGACGGCCGGGTGCTGCTCGGCGGTGTGCCGCTGACCGACCTCGGACGGGCGGAGGTCCGCCGTCGNGTCGTGGTGGCCGAGTCCGACGCCCAGCTGTTCAGCGGGACCCTGCGGGACCAGCTGGACGCGCGCGGCGGCGCGACGACCGAGGAGCTCCTGCACGCCCTGCAGACCGCCGACGGCCACGACGTCCTGACGTCGGTGCCCGGTGGGCTCGAGGGCGCGATCGAGGAGAAGGGCCGGTCGCTGTCCGGCGGCCAGCGGCAGCGAGTCGCCCTGGCCCGGGCGCTCGTCGCCGAGCCCGAGGTGCTCGTGCTGGTCGAGCCGACCAGCGCCGTCGACGCGCACACCGAGGCCCGGATCGCTCGCCGGCTCGCCGACGCGCGTTCGGGGCGGACCACGCTGGTCGTCACCACGAGCCCCTTGGTGCTGGACCAGGTGGCCGAGGTCGCGTTCGTCCGCGACGGCCGGGTGGTCCGCCAGGACTCCCACCGCGGGCTGCTCGCCGGAGCGGACCAGGTGGCCACGGCGTACCGCAGGGTTGTCGGCCGGTCCGCCGGCGACACGGACACCGGTGGAACCCCCGTCGTNGTGGCGACCGCGCCCGTGGCACGCGACGCGGAGGCCGGTCACGACAAGCGCGAGGGCAAGGAGGAGGTGGCATGAGGCTGCCGATCGCCGACAGCGGGCGCCTGCGCGCCCACACCGGTCACCTGCTCCGGCGGCACCGGCGCGGACTCACCTGGGTGCTCGCGCTGCACGTCCTGGCCGCCATCGCCGGCCTGGCCGGCCCCTGGATCCTCGGGCGGATGGTCGACGCCGTCACGAACGGCACGACGACGTCCGCCATCGACCGAGCCGCCCTGCTGCTGGTGGGTGCGGTGCTGGCCCGGACCGTGCTGATCCGGTATGCCCAGCAGTCCGCCATGGTCCTGGGCGAGTCGGTCTTCGCGGAGCTGCGCGAGGACTTCATCGCGACGGTGACCCACCTGCCGCTGTCGACGGTCGAGCGGGCCGGCACCGGCGACCTGATCGCGCGGACCACCAACGACGTCGACCGGGCCGCCCACACGGTGCGCTTCGGCGTGCCGCGGATCCTGGTCAGCGCGGCGACGATCCTGCTCACGCTGGTGGCGGCGTTCGCCGCCGATCCCGCGGTCGCCCTGGCCATGCTNGTCGGCGTGCCCACGCTCCTGGTGACCACCCGGTGGTACCTGCACCGGGCGACGGCCGGGTACCTGCGCGAGTCCGCCGCCTACGCGACGCTCAACGGCACCATCACCGAGTCGGTCGAGGGTTCGCGGACCGTCGACGCCCTCGGCCTGGGGCCACGTCGTCGCGCCCGGGTGGATGCCGACCTCACCGAGGCGTTCACGGCCGAGCGGTACACCCTGTGGCTGCGGAGCGTGCTCTTCCCCGGGGTCGACCTGTCGTTCCTGCTGCCGCTGATCGCGGTGGTGGCCTGGGGTGCGTACCTGGTGGGGATCGGGCACACCTCGGTCGGCGTCGTGACGACCGTCGCCCTGTACGCCCTGCAGGTGATGCAGCCGATCGGCGAGCTCATCTACTGGCTGGACGAGACCCAGGTCGGCGCGACGTCGCTCGCCCGGATCATCGGCATCGCGGACGTGCCGCCGGACCGGACCCCCGGGACGGCCATCCCGGCGGACGAGCACGTGGTCGCCCGCGAGGTGCGGTACGCCTACCGGGCCGGCCACGACGTGCTGCACGGGGTGGACCTCGACCTGCGGGTCGGCGAGCGGCTCGCGGTCGTCGGGCCGTCCGGTGCCGGCAAGTCGACCCTCGGCCGGATGCTCGCCGGGATCCACCCGCCGTCCGGCGGCGCCGTCCTGGTGGGCGGGGTGCCNCTGGTGGACCTGACGCTGGAAGACCTGCGCGGGCACGTGGCCCTGGTCACCCAGGAGCAGCACGTGTTCGTCGGGACCATCGCGGAGAACCTGCGACTGGCCCGGCCGGAGGCCGACGACGACGCGCTGCGCCGCGCCCTGCAGGTGGTCGACGCGTGGGAGTGGGTCGATGGGCTCCCCGACGGGTTGGCCACGGCCGTCGGCTCCGGCGGCGCGCCGCTCACCCCCGCGCGGGCCCAGCAGGTCGCGCTGGCCCGGCTGATCCTGCTCGACCCGCACACCCTGGTGCTGGACGAGGCGACGTCGCTGCTGGACCCACGGGCCGCCCGGCACCTGGAACGGTCGCTGTCCGCGGTGCTCGCCGGCCGGACCGTCGTCGCGATCGCGCACCGCCTGCAGACCGCCCACGACGCCGACCGGGTGGCGGTCGTCGACGACGGCCTGATCACCGAGCTCGGGTCGCACGACGAGCTGGTGGCCGCCGGCGGGGAGTACGCCGCGCTGTGGCACTCCTGGCAACAGGACTGAGCCGGCCCTGTCCCGGGCCTGTCCCGTCCCGTCCCGTACCGCCGGCACCGGTGGCCCCTGGCGGGCGGCCGGTCCGCCGGGCAGGCTGAGCACGTGCTGGGACCGGTCCACCTCCGTTCGGGGTTCGTCATCGACGACTCCGAGCTGCGCTGGCGGTTCTCCCGCTCGAGCGGGCCCGGCGGCCAGGGCGTGAACACCACCGACTCCCGGGTCGAGCTGTCCTGGGACCTGGCGGCCAGCACGGCCCTGCCCGAACAGCTCCGCGAACGCGCCCTGCGGCACCTTGGCGGGCGCGCGGTGGACGGCGTCGTCGTGGTGGTCGCGTCCGAGCACCGCTCCCAGCTGCGCAACCGCGAGGCTGCGGTCGTGCGGCTTGCCGCGCTGCTCGACGAGGCTCTGCGCCCGCCGGCCGACCCGCGGCGGCCCACTCGCGCGAGCCGGGCGTCACGGGCCCGGCGGACCGCCGCCGAGCGGCAACGTCGAAACGTCAAGGCCCTGCGGCGCCGTCCGCCGCGCGCGTCAGGGGACTGAACCGACCTCCTCGGGCCCGACGGCGCCCCTCGCCTCGTCCCGGACCATCCGCCTCACCTCCCTCGGGTATGGCGACCGTTCGAGCAGGTCGGCTCAGATCACCGGGCGAAACCCGCCAGGGGACAGTGCGCCGCGCACGGCGATGTGATGGCATTGCGGTGTGCCGAGCGGCAACGTCGCCCGGCCGTGACCGCACGGGGCGAACGTCCCATGTCTGGCTCAGGGCACACGGCACTCTGGATGGCGAACCGGGAACCGCCCGGTCAGCCAGCGGTGCGAGGAGGCAATCGTCGATGACCTCAGTCCTGGACCGTCCCGCCGACTGGAGCACCCGCCAGGTGGCCCCGCTGGACCCCGCGACCCTCGCCAAGGTCGACAGATGGTGGCGGGCGGCGAACTACCTGTCCGTCGGCCAGATCTACCTGCTGGACAACCCCCTGCTGGCCGTGCCGCTGAACCGCGACCACGTCAAGCCGCGCCTGCTCGGCCACTGGGGCACGACGCCGGGCCTCAACTTCCTCTACGCCCACCTCAACCGGATGATCGGCGAGCGCAGCCAGAAGACGCTGTACATCACCGGCCCAGGTCACGGCGGCCCCGGCATGGTGGCGAACGCCTACCTGGACGGCACGTACTCCGAGGTCTACACCGACATCACCACGGACTCCGAGGGCATGCGCAAGCTGTTCCGCCAGTTCTCCTTCCCGGGTGGGATTCCCAGCCACGTCGCGCCGGAGACGCCGGGCTCGATCCACGAGGGCGGTGAGCTCGGCTACGCGCTCTCGCACGCCTACGGCGCGGCCTTCGACAACCCCGACCTGCTGGTCGCCGCTGTGATCGGCGACGGCGAGGCGGAGAGCGGGCCGCTGGCCACCAGCTGGCACTCGAACAAGTTCGTCAACCCGCTGACCGACGGCGTGGTGCTGCCGATCCTGCACCTCAACGGCTACAAGATCGCCAACCCGACCGTCCTTGCCCGGATCCCGGAGGACGAGCTGCTCGACCTGATGCGCGGGTACGGGCACACCCCGTACGTCGTGCACGGCGGGTTCGACGGCGAGGACCCGGCGAACGTGCACCAGCGGATGGCACAGGTGCTCGACGAGTGCCTGAACCAGATCGCGGAGATCAAGCGGGCCGCCCGCCAGGGCAACCAGGACCGCCCGCGCTGGCCGATGATCATCCTGCGCACCCCGAAGGGCTGGACCTGCCCGCCGGTGATCGACGGCCTGCAGGTGGAGAACTCCTGGCGGTCCCACCAGGTGCCGCTGGCCAACGCGCGCGACACCGACGCCCATCTGCAGGTGCTGCACGACTGGCTGCGNTCGTACCNCNCGGAGGAGCTGTTCGACCCGACGGGTCGNGTGCAGGCGGACATCGCTTCGCTCGCCCCTGCCGGTGAGCTGCGGATGAGCGCCACCCCGCACGGCAACGGTGGCCTGCTGCTGCGCGACCTCCGCCTGCCGGACTTCCGCGACTTCGCCGTCGACGTCCCGAAGCCCGGTGCGACCCTCGCCGAGGCGACGAAGGTGCTCGGGCAGTGGCTGGCGGCCGTCATCGAGGCCAACCCCGACAACTTCCGGATCTTCGGCCCGGACGAGACCGCCTCCAACCGGCTGCAGGCCGTGTTCGAGGTGACGGACAAGGTGTGGAACGCCGAGCTGCTGCCGACCGACGAGCACCTGGCCCGTGCGGGACGCGTCGTCGAGATGCTGTCCGAGCACCAGTGCCAGGGCTGGCTCGAGGGCTACCTGCTCACCGGCCGGCACGGGATGTTCAACTGCTACGAGGCTTTCATCCACATCATCGACGCGATGGTCAACCAGCACGCCAAGTGGCTGAAGGTGACCCGGGAGATCCCCTGGCGTCGGCCGATCGCCTCGCTCAACATCCTGCTGTCCTCGCACGTGTGGCGCCAGGACCACAACGGTTTCTCCCACCAGGACCCCGGCTTCATCGACCACGTGGTCAACAAGAAGGCCGAGATCGTCCGGGTGTACCTGCCGCCGGACGCCAACACCCTGCTGTCCACCTACGACCACTGCCTGCGCAGCCGCGACTACGTGAACGTCGTCGTCGCCGGAAAGCAGCCGGCGCCCAACTTCCTGACCATGGACCAGGCCGTTGCGCACTGCGCGAGGGGCCTCGGCATCTGGGAGTGGGCCGGCACCGAGGCGCGCGGTGAGGACCCCGACGTCGTGCTGGCCTGCGCCGGCGACACCCCGACCCTTGAGGTGCTGGCGGCCGCGGACCTGCTCCGTCGGTACCTGCCCGAGCTCAACGTCCGGGTGGTCAACGTCGTCGACCTGATGCGTCTGCAGGACATCAGGGAGCACCCGCACGGGCTCACCGACCGCGAGTACGACACCATCTTCACCGCCGACAAGCCGGTCATCTTCGCCTACCACGGCTACCCGTGGCTGATCCACCGCCTGACCTACCGGCGCAACGGCCACGCGAACCTGCACGTGCGCGGGTACAAGGAGGAGGGCACCACCACCACCCCGTTCGACATGGTGATGCTCAACGACCTCGACCGGTACCNCCTGGTGATCGACGTCATCGACCGGGTGCCGANCCTTGGCACCAANGCCGCCGAGCTGCGCCAGCAGATGGTCGATGCCCGGCTNCGNGCCCGGCAGTACACCCGCGACCACGGGGAGGACATCCCCGAGGTGCGCGACTGGATGTGGCCGGCCGCGGCCGACACCGGGCTCGCCGAAGGCAGCNCACAGGCCAACCGGGGGCCGGCAACCGCCGCCACCGGCGGAGACAACGAGTAGGAACCATGGCACGCAGCCTGTACATCACCGCTGCCGAGGGCGACACCGGTAAGTCCACCATCGCCCTCGGCATGGTCGACCTGCTCAGCCGCACGGTGCGTCGGGTCGGCGTCTTCCGCCCCGTCGCCCGGTCGACCGACCAGCGGGACTACGTGCTGGAGCTGCTGCTCGCGCACGACGGCGTGGATCTCACCTACGAGCAGTGCGTCGGGGTGACGTACGAGGAGGTGCACGCCGACCCGGAGGCCGCCCTGTCCCGGATCGTCACCCGCTACCACGAGGTGGCCCGCGAGTGCGACGCCGTCGTGATCGTCGGCAGCGACTACACCGACGTCGCGGGACCGACCGAGCTGTCGTACAACGCGCGGATCGCGGTCAACCTCGGGGCACCGGTGCTGCTGGTGGTCAGCGGCGCCGGCCGGACCCCGGACGAGGTCCGGCACCTCGCCGACCTGATGCTGGCCGAGCTGCGGGCCCAGCACGCCCAGGCCCTCGGCATCGTCGCCAACCGGTGCGCACCGGAGGAGCTGGCCGAGGTACGCGCCGCGCTGGACGGTGCGCTGCCGGCCTGGACCGTCCCGGAGGACCAGCTGCTCGCGGCCCCGACCGTCCGTGCCGTGATGGAAGCGGTCGGTGGGCACCTGATCGCCGGCGACGAGGCCCTGCTCTCCCGGGAGGCGCTGGACCTGCTGGTCGGCGCGATGTCGCTGGAGCACCTGCTGGAGCGGCTGACCGACGGCGCCGTGGTGATCACCCCGGGCGACCGGGGGGACATCCTGCTCGGGCTGGTCAGCGCCCACGCCGCGGACGGCTTCCCGTCCCTGGCCGGGATCGTCCTGAACGGCGGGTTCTCCCCGCCGGACACCATCTCCCGCCTGGTCAGCGGCCTGAACCAGCGGCTGCCGATCATCCAGACCGAGCAGGGCACCTTCCGCTCAGCCAACAAGGCGGCCGCCGTCCGCGGTCGGCTCAGCGCAGACTCCCAGCGCAAGGTGGACACCGCGCTCGCCCTGTTCGAGCGGCACGTCGACGGGCCGGACCTGCTGCAGCGGCTCGACGTCTCGCGGCTCTCGGTGGTCACCCCGCTGATGTTCGAGTACGAGCTGCTCGACCGGGCCCGCAAGGACCGCAAGCACATCGTGCTGCCGGAGGGCAGCGACGACCGGATCCTCCGGGCCGCGAGCACCCTGCTGCAGCGCGACGTCGCCCAGCTGACCATCCTCGGGAACGAGGCCGCCATCCGTGGCCGGGCGACCGAGCTGGGGCTGGACATCAGCGACGCCGCCGTGATCGACCCCAAGGAGGGCGAGCTCTTCGACCGGTTCGCCCGCGAGTACGCCGAGCTGCGCAAGCACAAGGGCATGACCGTCGAGCGGGCCCGGGAGATCGTCGGGTCGGTCTCCTACTTCGGCGTGATGATGGTCCACCTCGGGCTGGCCGACGGCATGGTCTCCGGCGCCATCCACACCACCGCGCACACCATCCGGCCGGCCTTCGAGATCATCCGTACCGCACCGGGCGTCTCGATCGTGTCCAGCGTCTTCCTGATGGCCCTGGAGGACCGCGTGCTCGTCTACGGCGACTGCGCGGTGAACCCGGACCCCACCGCCGAGCAGCTCGCCGACATCGCGATCTCGTCCGCCCAGACCGCCGAGCTCTTCGGCATCGAGCAGCGGATCGCGATGCTCTCGTACTCCACCGGTGAGTCCGGCCAGGGGGTCGACGTCGACAAGGTGCGCACGGCGACCGCGCTGGTCCGCGAGCGCCGTCCTGACCTGGACGTCGAGGGGCCGATCCAGTACGACGCAGCCGTCGACGCCTCCGTCGCCAAGACCAAGATGCCCGACTCGACGGTCGCCGGGCGGGCGACGGTGTTCATCTTCCCCGACCTCAACACCGGCAACAACACCTACAAGGCCGTCCAGCGCTCAGCCGGTGCGGTCGCCATCGGACCGGTGCTGCAGGGGCTCCGGAAGCCGGTGAACGACCTGTCCCGTGGTGCACTGGTCCANGACATCGTCAACACCGTCGCCATCACGGCCGTCCAGGCCCAGGCGATGGAACCCAAGGAGATGCAGTGAGCGAACAGGTCCTCGTCGTCAACGCCGGCTCGTCGTCGATCAAGTACCAGCTGATCGACGTGGCGAGCGGCACGGCGCTGGCGTCCGGTCTGCTGGAGCGAATCGGCCAGCCGATGGGGGCGGTGCGCCACGACGGACCGGACGGCCGCACGACGTTCGAGCAGCCGCTGCCCGACCACAAGGCGGGCATCGGGACGATCCTGNAGATGTTCGCCGAGCACGGTCCGGTGCTCGACGCCGAGAGCCTGGTTGCCGTCGGGCACCGGGTGGTCCAGGGCGGTGACCGGTTCCCCGGGCCGGCGATCGTCGACGCGAAGGTCGAGGCGGACATCGAGGACCTCTGCACGCTGGCCCCGCTGCACAACCCGGCGCACCTGGCCGGCATCCGCGCGGCGCGGGAGGCCTTCCCCGACGTCCCGCACGTCGTCGTCTTCGACACGTCCTTCCACACCACGCTGCCGCCGGAGGCGTACACCTACGCGATCGACCGCGAGCTCGCGAAGAAGTACGCGATCCGCCGGTACGGCGCCCACGGCACCTCGCACAAGTACGTGGCCGAGCGCACCGCCGCCCTGCTCGGCAAGGACCCGGCCGAGGCGAACGTCATCGTCGCCCACCTGGGCAACGGCGCGTCGATGACCGCCGTTCGCGGCGGGAAGTCGGTCGAGACGTCGATGGGCCTCACCCCGCTCGAGGGGCTCGTGATGGGCACCCGGTCCGGCGACATCGACCCGGCTGTGGTGTTCCACCTCCAGCGCGTGGCCGGGATGTCCACCGACCAGTCGGACGACCTGCTCAACCGCCGGTCCGGCATGCTCGGGCTGTCCGGCTCCTCCGACCTGCGCGACGTGCACGCCGCCGTCGAGGCCGGCGACGAGAACGCCCTCCTGGCGCTCAAGGTCTACTGCCACCGCCTCCAGCACTACTTCGGCGCGTACTACGCCCTGCTCGGGCGGGTGGACGCCATCGCGTTCACGGCCGGCGTCGGCGAGAACGACGAAATCGTCCGGCTCCGCGCGCTCACCGGGCTGGAGCACCTCGGCATCGTGGTGGACCCCGAGCGGAACCGCGGCCGGAAGAGCAGCGAGACCGTCATCTCCGCGGACGGCTCGCCGATCACCGTGTTCGTCGTGCCGACCAACGAGGAGCTCGAGATCGCCCGCGAGGCCGTGACGCTGGTTCGAGCCCGGGGCTGACCCGCGGCTGACTCAGCGCGGCTGGTACGGGGAGACCACCACCTCCACCCGCTGGAACTCCTTGAGGTCGGAGTAGCCGGTGGTGGCGAGCGCCCTGCGCAGGGCCCCGACCAGGTTGAGCGTGCCGTCCGCCTGGCGGCC
>JGI24132J36420_10001040_pt1 | contig 12893 bp, 12 predicted proteins | sample BarGraNGADG00212_3_FD_36420 | JGI IMG/M metagenome (IMG submission 36420) | reverse complement strand
TAGCAGGTCGTTGACCGGCCGGCCCGGCAGGTTGTGATGGGGGTTCATGTCACCCCGGTCGTAAAATTGGCGGGCGACCAGCAGCGCGTTACGGGCAAGGCGCTCGATGGGAGGAGCCGGGGCCTCACCCTGCGGAGGCGCGGCCAGGAGGGAGACCTGATCGGTTCGACCGAGCACCGACTGTGGATCTTGCCAGGCAGCCACTGCCAGGGGAATCGCTACTAGCAGACAGACAGTGCCCGCCACTACCAGCCCTATCAGGCGGTGGCGCCAGACCGCCCCCAACCGTTCTTGGGCCTCTGTTCGCCTGCGGCCCAGGGCAACGACACCTTCGCAGAGCACGAAAGCGAACGGCGCCAACAGCAATATGCGCGCGGCTGTGTAGGTGTACAGTCCCAGGCCGAACCAGAAGCCGGCCCAGGCATACAGCCGGTAGCGCTTGCCGTTCCAGGCCCGCCAGAAATAGCCAAGGGCGAGGGCGCTCGTGAGCGGCAGCATCACTGCGCGCAGTCCGAGGCGGCTGAGGCTGAGCGACCAGTAGGAAACGGCGATGCCGCCGGCGGCGATGAGAGGGAGCCACTCAGCTGCCAGATCGCCGAACGGCCTGTCCGCCGCTTCGGCTGTCTCAGCTTGAGAACGTTCTGGGCGANGGAGTATCCCCCGCGCGCAGAANTAGACCGCCGGGATGGTCAGCGTNCCGATGATTGCCGAAACCAGGCGNAGGGCAACCGGCCGGTAGCCGAGCAGAGCGACAGACAGGGTCTGCAGGTAGATGAAGAGCGGTTCGCGTCCATTGTTGGCAACGAAGTAGAGCGGCAAACCGGCGCCGCTGAGAACCATGCGCGCATCCACGCCGTTGACCGCTTCGTCATAAAACAGGCCCGGCGGTAGACCCGCAAGATGCCAAAACCGCAGGCCGGCCCCTAGTAACACGATCCCGCAAAGCACCCAGATATGGCTGCAGGCCGCGACCTTCGTCTCGAGCCTCGAAGAGTCTCTGTGCTGCAACCCGGCTTGCTGTCCTGCTGCCATCTACAGCACCTCAATGGGCAGAGCAGGCCCATTCAACGCGCTGTATGCCACGCCAGGGAGAAGACGGAGGACGAGCACGGCCGGCAGAATTCGTGGGATAGAGGGCACCTGAAACTCGATCGGGCAAAGGTTACAATTTGAGCCTGAGTTCGAACTAAAGAATACCATCGTGCGATTGGCCCGTCAAATGCGTTGTGGCCGTCTACCTGCGGGTGCTCATTACGACGGTCGAAGTCGCGCCCTGAAACAGGCGGCGGAGCGGGAGGAAGGCTAGTTGATTTGGATTGTTCGTTTCGACCGATNCATGCTAGAATAGGTGCATTGAGCCTCAGCTAACCATGAACTCGCGTGGGTGTGTCCCCTGGGTTACTAACATGCAGGACGATCNTTGTCATAATAGGATCAGAGACGGTCTCCGGCCGGGTTGCACTGCCCCCATGGTCTCGCGGCAATCGGGCGCGCTGACGCGCCGGAAATTGAAGGAGGAACAGGATGCCGGAAGAGTCTTATACCGTCCAAATCTGTGGTCTGACGCGCCAGTTGCCTCTTTTTGAGGTCGCGCCTCACACCAAAATCGCCATTTTCAACATGCTTGGCGATACCCAGGTGATCGAGGCCGTAGCCGACGAGTTGGCGCGGCGTCTGCCCAGGAACGCGGACGCTTTGATGACGGCGGAGGTCAAGAGCATCCCGCTCGCGCACGCCCTTTCCGTGCGCATGGGTATCCCCTACGTCATCGCCCGCAAGACGCGCAAGCCCTACATGATCGGCGCGCAGTGCGTCGAAGTGCTCTCCATCACCACCGGCGCCCCGCAGAAGCTGTGGTTGGACGGCAAGGATCAGGGACTGGTCCAGGGCAAACGGATTATCATCGTCGACGACGTCATCAGCACGGGCAGCACGCTGGTCGGCATGCGGAAACTGATCGAGACGGCCGGCGGCGAGGTGATCGCCGAGGCCGCGGTCTTCACNGAGGGCAACGACCCGAACAAGTGGCAAAACATCGTCGCCATCGGCAACCTGCCCGTCTTTTTGGATTGATTTCCACTGACATAGCAACGTATAGGAAAGTATGCTATTTGATAAGGTGGCGGCCGTCGAGCGCCGTTACGATGAGCTGAACCAACTGCTCTCTGACCCCAACGTGGCTTCCGATCTGGGGCGCATGGCGACGCTCGCGCGCGCACACTCCGAGATCGAGGAGATAGTGCNGGTCTACCAGGCCTACCGGGCNGCGCAGTCAGAGCTGGCCGATGCCACACGCATGGTCGAGGAAGAGTCCGATCCGGAGATGGTCGAGCTGGCGCGCGGCGAGGTCGAGCGCCTGCGGGCCGAGCAGGAACAGCGCGAGACACAACTGCAGCGCTTGCTGCTGCCGAAAGACCCGAACGACGACAAGAATGTCATCGTCGAGATCCGGGCGGGCACCGGGGGCGACGAGGCCGGCCTGTTTGCCGCCGACCTGCTCCGTATGTATGCCCGCTGGGCCGAGGGGCATAGCTACAAGACCGAGATTCTTAGCCACCACGAGACCGGGTTGGGCGGTTTCAAGGAGGTGATCTTCCAGGTGCGGGGGCGCGGCGCTTACTCGCGGCTCAAATGGGAGAGCGGGGTACACCGCGTGCAACGTGTGCCCGTGACCGAGGCGCAAGGGCGTATCCACACGTCGACCGCGACGGTAGCGGTGTTGCCCGAAGTCGACGAGGTCGAGGTGGAGGTCAGTCCACAGGACATCCGCATCGACGTTTTCCGGGCCACCGGGCCGGGTGGGCAAAGCGTTAACACCACCGACTCGGCTGTACGTGTGACGCACCTGCCGACCGGCATTGTCATCAGTTGCCAGGACGAGAAGTCGCAACTTCAGAACAAGACAAAAGCAATGGCGATCCTGCGGGCACGCCTTTACCAGATGGAGCAGGAGCGCCTGGCCAGCGAGCGCAGCGAAGCGCGCCGCGGCCAGATCGGCTCCGGTGAGCGTAGTGAAAAGATTCGGACGTACAACTATCCACAGAACCGGGTCACCGACCATCGCATCGGCAAGACGGTGTACAACCTGGCGGCCGTGCTGGAGGGTGATCTTGACGAGTTCATCGAGGAACTCGCGGCGAGTGAGCAAGCAGAGAAGTTGCAGGTCATAGACGAGGATTGAGTTGAACAGACAATTGAACAGGCAGTCGTTCGCCCGTGCTCACTCGGCCATGGCGGCCGCAGCAGCGGGCGAGGGCGCGGTTCAGCCTGCCGTACCGGAACCGTGCAATGGGTCAGGCCCGCTACCATTCGTCTGGTCCCTGGACCGCTCAAGTGACGTGGGACGGGCTCTGTTGGCCGCCAGCCGGCGCTTGCGCGAGGCTGGCTCGGATGTACCACAGCTCGATAGCGTGGTGCTAATGGCGCATGTGCTGGGTGTCAGCAAGACCTGGCTATACGCTCATCCCAGCCGGCAGTTGACAGAAGGAGAGATCGAACACTACGAGGGCCTGGTGCGCCGGCGCATGTGTCACGAGCCGGTCGCCTACCTGGTCGGCTACAAGTCGTTCTTCGGCCTGGATATTACGGTCGATAACCAGGTGCTGATCCCCCGGCCCGAGACCGAATTGCTGGTCGAGCGGGTCCTGGCGTGCGCCAGGGAACTCGTACACGAGGACCGGCCGCCACGGATTGTGGACGTGGGCACGGGCAGCGGAGCTATCGCCGTCGCCCTGGCCGTGAGCTTGCCGCAGGCGATTGTTTACGCCACGGACGTGTCCGATAGCGCCCTGGCCGTCGCGGCGCAGAATGTCTGGCGTTATGGTGTCGGGGAACAGGTGCAACTCCTGCCCGGCAACCTGCTCGACCCGGTGCCCGGGCCGGTGGACATCGTCGTGGCCAACCTGCCATATGTCGCCAGCGAGGACCTGCCCCACCTGCCGGAGCAAGTGCGTGACTACGAACCGGTGATCGCGCTGGACGGCGGACCGGGTGGGCTGAGCGTCATCGGTGAGGCTCTGCGCTCGGTGGCGGAACAACCTTGCGTGCGTGAGAAACTGCCGCCCGGTAGCCGCATTTACCTGGAGATCGGCGCGGGGCAGGGCCTGGCCCTGCGCGGGCTCGTCGAGCAATTCCTTCCCGAAGCCCAGTTCAGCCTGCTGCTGGACTACGCCGATCTCGACCGGGTCGCGGTGATTACGCTGTAGTGCCTATGGCTTATCGTCTCATCGCTTTGGATCTTGACGGCACCGCCGTGGTTGACGGGCAGATGCCTACCCCCGCGGTGCGGCAGGCAGTGGCTGCCGCCGAGGCCTGCGGAGTGCGTGTCGTGTTGGCCACGGGGCGGCCTTACCCATCGGCCTTGCGTTACGCCGAGGCCTTTGGCCTGACCAATCCCATCCTCTGTTTCCAGGGCTCGCTGGTCAAGCAGGTGGGCGGCGAGCAAACGACCCTTTTGGCCGAAAGCATGCCGCGTGCGCCGCTGCTCGAGTTGTTCGAGTACGCGGCGGCGCGCGACCTGGACCTGACCCTCTACAGCGAGCGCGCGCTCTACCTGGTCGGCATGCGCCGGCCCAAGCCGTTTTATGACCTGTGGTTTGGCGGAGAGATCGAGCATGTGCCCAGCCTGGCTGAGGGCCTGCGGCGGATCGACGACCAGGGACTGGCGCCGCTCAAGTGCCTGTTCATCGACGAGCCCGCCGCCAATGACCGGCTGCTGCCGGCCCTGCGCGCCGAGTTTGCCGGGCGTCTCGACATCGTGCGCTCGCACGATATGTTCGTCGAGGCGGTTTCCCCGCTGGCCTCCAAGGGGCGCAGTCTGGCCTTCCTCGCCGAATACTTCGGCATCCCGCGCGCGCAAGTCATTGCCATGGGAGACTCGGGCAACGACGTGAGCATGGTCCGCTGGGCCGGCCTGGGTGTGGCCGTCGCCAACGCCTCGCCCGACGTCCTGGCGGTGGCCGATTGGGTGGCCCCGACGGTTGAGGAGAACGCGGTGGGCGCGCTGGTCGAGCGCTTCGTCCTGCGGCCTGCCGCCTTCGANCGTGCCTTTGAGGCCGCGGTCAGCCTGCTGCGTGCCGGCGAGCTGGTCGCCTTCCCGACCGATACCGTCTACGGCGTGGGGGCGCTGGCCTGGGATGCCGGGGCGGTGGCGAAGCTCTATGCCGCCAAGCTGCGCCCCGCCGGCAAGGCCATCCCCATCCTGCTGGCCGACCCGGCCGACATCGCCCTGGTGGCGCGCGATCTGGGGCCTGCCGCGCGGCGCATCGCCGAACGCTTCTGGCCCGGCCCGCTGACGTTAGTCGTGCCCAAGGCGGAGCGCGTGCCGGCGGAGGTCAGCGCGGGCGGCGACAGCGTGGCCGTGCGCGTGCCCGACCACGCCCTGGCGCGCGACCTGATCCGCGCCGCCGGCGCGCCACTTGCCACCACCAGCGCCAACCTGTCGGGCCGGCCCAGCCCGGTCACAGCGCAAGACGTCGCCGCGCAATTGTCCGGCTGCATCCCCTTTATCCTTGACGGCGGCCCTTGCCCCGGCGGCGTGGCCTCGACAGTCGTCGATCTCACCGGTCCGCGCCCGGCGCTGCTGCGCCCCGGTCCCATCAGCCTGGAAGACATCCTCGCCGCGCTGTGGCCGGACGGGAGGAGCGGCCCCTATTTCTTGAATGCCAATGCAGTAATGCAGTAAATGCTTGTCGCCGTGCCATCTTTGTGCTATGATTTGTCTACTACTTGTACCATTATCTAGGAGGCAAGATGGCTATCGATCCGAGCGCCGGCCTGGGAACCCGCGAGCAACCCTGGCTGTTGAAGACGCCGAGTGGGACGTCGGAATACCAGATGTACCGCGACGAAACAGCCGATCCGCCCGTCCTGGTCTGCCAGGTGGGGAAAACCGAGCTGCGCTACCGCTTACGCTGCCTCGAAGACCTGCACGCCATGCTCAAAGCGCACGTTGACTGGATGCCCCTGGGCAGCGCCGACGAACAGAAGCCGGCCGCGGAGGGCACCATCGAAGCCTGGGCGCGCTCGGCCGATAACCCGGTCGGCGGCTGGTACGGGCTGAAGAAGGGCCTGCGCGGCCGCTTCGCGATGTACGTGCCGCCGCTGATGGAAGTGCTCGGCCTGGCCGAGGTCGAGCACAACCCGAAGAACAACCGGATGCGCGCGCTGTAGGGGCGCACCGCCGTGCGCCCCTACAGCCGGCTTCGCCTTTCTGCCCGCCATTGAGTTATAATCTGGCCATGTTGATCGGCATTGACGCGAGCCGCGCCACCGGCGCCCGCCGTACCGGCACCGAGACTTACTCGTTGCGCCTGATCCGCGCGCTGCTCGCGCTCCCCTCGCCGCACCGTTTCCGCCTGTATACCAACGGAGCGCCGCCCGCCGGGCTCTTCTGGGACGGACTGGCGCCGGCCAACGTCGAGCTGCGCTCGATCCCCTTCCCGCGCCTGTGGACGCACCTGCGCCTGAGCGCCGAGATGCTGCTGCAGCCCCCGGATGTCCTTTTCGTCCCGGCCCACGTCCTGCCCTTGCTCCATCCCCGGCGCAGCGTGGTCACCGTCCACGACCTGGGCTATCTCTACTATCCCGAGGCTCATCGTCCGGCCGACCGCCGNTACCTGGCCTGGTCCACCGCCTGGAACGCTCGCCGCGCGGCCCTGACCCTGGCCGACTCGGAGGCCACCAGGAACGACCTCGTGCGCGCTTACCACGTCGACCCGGCCCGGGTGCGCGTGGTATACTTGGGAGTGGGGGAAGCTACCGCTGCCCGGCCCCCTCTGCGGGGCGCTGGCGAGGAGGAGCCGCGCATTGCCTGCCCCTACTTCCTCTATATCGGCACCCTTCAGCCGCGCAAGAACCTGGAGCGGGTGGTGGCGGCCTTCGCCCGCCTGGCTGCCCTGCCGGAGCTCGACGGGGTGCAACTGGTCCTCNCCGGGCGACGCGGCTGGCTGTATGATAGCCTGTTCGCCCAGGNCAACGCGCTGGGACTGGCCGGGCGAGTGCTCTTTCCGGGCTACGTGGCCGAGGGCGACCTCCCGGCGCTCTACGCCGGCGCCCTGGCCTTTGTCTTCCCGTCGCTTTATGAGGGCTTTGGCCTCCCTGTGTTGGAGGCGCATGCTTATGGAGTGCCCGTCTTGACTGCTAACAACTCATCTCTGCCCGAAGTGGCCGGCGATGCGGCCCTGCTGGTCGATCCGCACGACGTCGACGCCATCGCCGATGCCATGTATCGCCTGGCGACCGACGCGGCTCTGCGCCAAGACCTCATCCGCAAGGGCCTGGAGAACGTCAAGCGCTTCTCGTGGGAGAAGTGCGCGCGCGAGACCCTGGCCGTGTTGGAAGAAGCCGGAAGGAAGTAGCCATCACGCTCACGCATCCCTCAGCCCGCATCAGCCATCATGTTCGCATCCTCGGCGTGCGCATCGACGCGCTCACCTATCCGGCGCTGCTGGACTGCATCGCGGAGATGATCGGCGAAGGCACGCCGCATCAGATCGCCACGGCTAATCCGGAGTTCGTCATGCTGGCCCAGCGCGCCCCGGCCTTCCGCGAGGTGCTAGAGCGGGCGGAGCTGTGCATCGCCGATGGCGTGGGCCTGCTGTGGGCCGCCCGCCGGCTGGGCCGCCCGTTGCCCGAGCGCGTCACCGGCAGCGACTCGCTGCCGTTGATCGCCGCGCGCGCCGCGCGCCAGGGCTGGCGGCTCTATCTGCTCGGCGCCGCGCCCGGCGTCGCCGAGCGCACGGCGGCCATCCTGGTGGGCCAATATCCCGGTCTGCAGATCGCCGGTGTCTATGCCGGTTCGCCTGCCGAGGGCGAAGCGCCGGGGATCGTCGGTCGCGTCCGCCAGGCGCGCGCCGACGTGCTGCTGGTGGCCTATGGCGCGCCCGCCCAGGACCTGTGGATCGCCCGGCACCGCCAGGAGCTTGCGGTGCCGGTCATGCTGGGCGTGGGCGGGACCTTCGACCATATCGCGGGGGTGCAACGCCGTGCTCCGCGTTGGCTGCAGCGTCTCGGCCTGGAGTGGCTCTTCAGGCTGGTCACCCAGCCCCGGCGCTGGCGCCGCCAGCTCACCATCCCGCAGTTCGTGTGGCGCGTGTTGCGCAGCCGGCCCGATCCGCAGACGCCGTAAAATCGAGAGGCGATTCTATGCAGTCAAGCCAGCCGGCCGGCCGAATGACGCCACCGCCGGCCAACGATCCCAGCGCCCTGGTCGCCAGCCTCGCCGGAAGGCGCGTGCTGGTGCTCGGCGACCTCTTCCTGGACGAATACCTGGAGGGCAGGACGGAGCGCCTGAGCCGCGAGGCGCCCGTGCCGGTGGTGGAGCTGACCCGCCGCACCACCGTTCCNGGNGGCGCCGCCAACCCGGCGCACCAGGTGGTGGCCCTGGGCGGACAAGCGGTCCTGGCCGGCCTGGTGGGTGACGATGAAGCGGGGCACACCCTGGTCGGCCAGCTTCAGGAGAGNGGCGTCGATACCTCGGGTGTGGTCATCGACCGCGCACGGTCCACGACGCTGAAAACCCGGCTGGTGGCCTTCCGCGATGCCTTGCGCTTCCCGCAACACCTGGCGCGCGTCGACCGGCTGGATCGGACGCCGTTGGAGGGTGAGACGCTGGCCCGCCTGCTCGATCGCCTGGCCGTGTTGGTCCCGACGGTCGACGTGTTGGTTGTGTCCGACTACCGGGGCGGCGTGCTGCTGCCTGAGATCGTCGAGGCCATCACCGCCGAGGCGCGTTCCTCCGGGGTGTGGACGGCGGTCGATAGCCAGGGCAACCTGGCCAAGTATGCCGGCTTCGGCCTGATCAAGTGCAACCGGGCGGAGNCCGAAAGCGAGTTGGGCCTGCCCCTGGCCGGCGACGCCGACTACGAGCGTGCCCTGGCCCGCCTGTTGCCGCGCCTGCACGCCGGGATGCTCGTCATCACGCGCGGGCCGGAGGGCATGAGCCTGCAAGCCCAGGGCGGGCACGCCGAGCACCTGCCGGCGGCCAATCGTTCCGAGGTCTACGACGTGACCGGCGCCGGGGACACAGTCATCGCCGTGCTCGCGATGGCCCTTGCCGCGCATCTCAGCCTGCACACCGCCGCCCATCTCGCCAATGCCGCGGCCGGCGTGGTCGTCCGCCGCCTGGGCAACGTCGCCGTCACGCCCCAGGAACTCGTCGCCGAGCTAACCCGCTGACCCAGCCCCGCGTCGCCTGCGCCGCCTGTGTCGCCGGCGTAGGCGCCTTTAGTCGTTCTGAAGTTGCCGGAGCCGGGCGACCGAGGTCGCTGCAACCGGCCGGCGAAGTCTCCCTTCGGAGACTGGATCTGGCCTGCGCACCTGCGCAGGCGTCCAGAGTCGATGCAGATCGACTTGGCAGCCCGTTGCAGCGGTTTCAACCGCCGGGTAAGATGGGCGCCCGGAGCCGGGCGACCGAGGTCGCTGCAACCGGCCGGCGAAGTCTCCCTTCGGAGACTGGATCTGGCCAGGGCACCTGCGCAGGCGTCCGGAGTCGATGCAGATCGACTTGGCAGCCCGTTGCAGCGGTTTCAACCGCCCGACGAAATGCACACGGTAGTAGTGTTGAGGGAGCTCCCATGGGCCAGGTACTAACCCTTGAGCCCGCGCGTGCCTGGCGGGCCGATCAAGCCCGCGCGGGCCTGTCCGTCGTTTTCACCAACGGCGTGTTCGACCTGCTGCACGTCGGGCACGTGCGCTACCTGCAGGCGGCGCGCGCCCTGGGCGACGCACTGGTGGTGGGCCTCAACAGCGACGCCGCGACCGCGGCCCTCAAGCCGGGCCGCCCCCTGGTGCCGCAGGCGGAGCGGGGCGAGGTGCTGGCCGCGCTGGCCTGCGTGGATGTGGTGGTCGTCTTCGACGGCACGGACGCAAACGACCTGGTCGGCGCCCTGCGCCCGGACGTGTACGTCAAAGGTGGTGACTGGGGCCAGGCCGGCGGCAAACAACCCCCGGAGGCAGCGCTGGTCGCGGCCTATGGCGGGCGGATCGCCTATTTGCCCTATGTGGCCGGGCATTCTACTTCCGCGCTGATCGAACGGATTGCCGCCGGTGGCGCCGCCGGGGCGCACGGGGCGCGTGCCCATAGCCGGCAAGCTCGACGTTAGGCTCGACGCTAGGTTCGAAAGGAGCGCCGGTTGGATCGCACTTTCTCGGCCTGGAAACAGCGGGCACGGCAACTCAGGCGCGACACTTACGCCCTGTACCTTGCCCTAAAGGACCCACGCGCCCCCTGGTATGCCCGCCTGGTCGCCGGGCTGGTAGTAGCCTACGCCTTCAGCCCCATCGATCTCATCCCGGACTTCATCCCCGTTCTGGGTTATCTCGACGACCTCGTCATCGTGCCGCTGGGCATCGCCCTGACGCTCAAGCTCATGCCGCCCGCGGTGCTCGCGGACGCGCGTGCGCGTGCGGAGGCCGCGACCGCGCCGGGCAAGCCGGTCAATTGGGCAGCCGGTGCCGTCATTGCCGCCGTTTGGCTGCTGCTGGCCGCCCTGCTGATCGCGCTGCTAGTCCGGCGCATCCGGGGGCTAAGTCTCACCGCCGCTTTCTTAAAATAACATAGGGCTACTGGCGTTATTCGCAGCTTCGCGGTTATAATGCGCGCCGATATGAGTGAATCCGTCATCCCAGATGAGCTGCCCGGCGGCCTCGTCGTTTCTCCCGTTGGCGGCGCAGCCGATACCCTATCGGTCGACCCCGTGCCCGTTAACCGCAGCCCCGCCTTCGAGGCCGGCCTGGCCCGCTCGGCCGGTATCCTGGGTTTCGGCAATATCGCCAGCCGGGTGATTGGCCTCGCGCGCGACACCATCACTTCCTATTACTTTGGCGCCAGCGGCCAGCTCAGCGCCTTCACTGTCGCCGCCAATGTGCCGACCATGATCTTCGATCTCCTGGTCGGCGGCATGCTCAGCGCGGCCCTGGTGCCCGTTTTCAGCGGCTACACGCGCGCCGAGCAGCGCGCCGAGTTGGCCGAGGTCGCCAGCGCCGTCCTCACGCTCATTGCGTTGGTCATGGGCAGCGTCGTCCTGGCGCTGGAGCTGTTTGCTGTGCCGGTGGCCAACCTCCTCGGTAACTTCAGCGACCCGGCCCTTCAGCAGGTGCTCGTGCGCTGCCTGCGCATCATCGCCCCGGCCGTCCTGCTGTTCGGGCTCACCGGCGGTGTGACCGGGCTGCTGTACTCGCTCAAGCGTTTCACTTACACCGCCGTCAGCGGCGCTGTTTTCAACCTGGGCATCGTCCTCGCCGCGCCGTTGTTAGCCGGCAAGCTGGGCATCTACTGCCTGCCCCTGGGGGTGGTCGCCGGCAGCCTGGCCCAACTGGCGGTCATGTCGCCGGGCCTGCGCGATCTCCGCTTGCGCGTCTCGACTGCCTGGCGGCACCCGGCGGTGCGGCGCATCGGCCGCCTCTATATCCCCATCGCCCTCGGTCTCATCGTCGCCGAAATCCAGATCGTGGTTGACCGGCGCTGGGCCTCGGGCCTGGGTGTGCAGAGCGTCAGTTGGATGCGCTACGCCACTACTTTGATCCAGTTGCCGTTGGGCCTGGTGCCGGTGGCCGTCTCGCTCGCCGCGCTGCCCAGCCTGGCGCAAAGGGCGACCGACAAGGACTGGGACGGCTTCCGCTGGATCTTTGCCCGCGGCCTGCGCCTGGTGATGGTGCTGCTCATTCCGGCCGCGGCCGGCCTGTTCGCGCTGGCCCAACCGGTGATCCGCCTGCTGTTCCAACACGGCGTTTTCGCCGCTGCCGATACCGGCATGACCGCGAGTGCGTTGCGACTGTACCTGTTGGGCCTGCCCTTCGCCGGGGTGGACTTCCTGCTCAATTACACTTTCTATGCCCGGCAAGACACGCGCACGCCGGCCATCGTCGGCGTCGTGGCGGTCGGTTTTTACTTCATCGCCGCCCTGAGCCTGATGCCGGCGCTCGGTTTCCTGGGCCTGGTGCTGGCCGACTCAGTCAAGCAGGCTGCCCATGCCCTGATCATGACCGCGTTGCTCATGCGCAGCGTCGGGCGCGTGGGAGGTCACGGCGTGCCGGGCACCTTGTTCAAAGCCGGGGCAGCGGCCCTGGCGATGGGGCTGCTGGTGTGGGCCCTGGCCGAACGGTTGGTGGGCCTGTTGCCCGGCGGCTTCCTCGGCCAACTCGCCCTGGTCGCCGTCGCGGCGGGCGCCGGCGCCGCCTTCTACACGCTGGTTCTGCGCATCTGGGGTGTCAAAGAGGTCGTGGACCTGGCGAACGGGGTGACCGGCCGCCTGCGGCACGCCCGCCCCTGACCGGACGGACGGCCTGGACAGGATGGACAGGATGGACAGGATGGACAGGATGGACAGGATGAACCGGCCTCCGTTCTTGCGAATCATGCCAATCCCTAAATCCAGTCAAAATCATGGTTAAGACCGGATACAGGATTGGACGCCGGCCGGGCGATGCGCTATAATACTTAACATTGTTTTGCCGGACAAAAGATCATTGCAGGAGTCCTTATACTCATGGCGAAGAAAAAGACCGCTCACCGACGAGTCCCGCACAGCGGAACGCCGCGCATCTATGGCGATGGCCTGTCGGCGCGGTCCGCGCCGGCCACGGCTGAAGCTCCCGCCAACGGGCGCCCTGCTGCTGTGTCTGCAGCGCCGGCTGCTGCGCCTCTGCGGCGCGCTGTCTCGGTCGGAGCCAGTGGGCTGAGCCGCAGCCAGGTCCCGCTGATGCAGGAATACCACTACGTGCCGAAGGACCTGGGCCGCCTGGGGATCATCGCCGTCGCGACTTTCGCGATCATGATCATTCTCGGCATTCTGATCTAAACCGGCCGGCGCCACCCGCCCAGCGGGCAGGCAAGAAAATAAAAGGGACGAACGCTCCGAGCGTTCGTCCCTTTGTCGTTAATAGCCCCCCTC
>JGI24132J36420_10001039_pt1 | contig 12895 bp, 12 predicted proteins | sample BarGraNGADG00212_3_FD_36420 | JGI IMG/M metagenome (IMG submission 36420) | reverse complement strand
ATATTTTCCGAGAAAACCCTCACAGCCATATGATGCATAAACCACCCCCTCACTCCCCGTTTTAGCCTCACTCCTGGTTTTTTTAATGAACTCCATAAGCCCGACAAATTGATCATCGGAAAGTTGTAAATCCCTATTTTTTGCACCTCGCCCAACCGGAAAGACAGTGAAAAGCCTCCACTCTTTAACACCGATCGATATCAGATAGTTTTTGAAATTTTCAAGTGTGTCGTAGTTTCTTGGGGTGACACATGTGACTACATCCCATGCAAGCTCTTTCTCTTGGGAAAGCATTTGAATGGACTCTGAGGCACTCTTAAAGCTGAGAGTATTACCTCTCAACCAATTATGCTCCTCCTCAAATCCGTCCAAACTCACTGTGATGGAATGCAATCCCGAGGCAAGAAGAGAATCCAGTCTGGAGCGGTTAAGCAGCATTCCGTTTGTGACAATTCCCCAAGGAAAGCCTCTTCTGTATAGCTCTAGTCCACACCTCTCGATATCTTCCCTAACAAGAGCCTCTCCCCCGGTAAATATTACGAGAACATTATTGGGATTCACCTGTGGAGTTATGTTGTCGATTACAGATAGAAAATCTTCGAAAGGCATGTCTCTATGCTCTGATATCTTTTTGCAGTCGCTTCCGCAGTGACGACAGCGGAGGTTGCATCGGAGGGTACATTCCCAGAACAAGGTGATCAGGGCGTGTTGCTTGANTTTATTTTGGTAATATTTGCGAAAGAGTTCCAGAGCGAGCCNCTTTTTAAANCCGATCGAGTTGCTGTTTAACATCTTTCCCAATGGCTATTTAACATCCTTTTCCAATGTAACGGTTATATCTTTCTGCACAGAACCAGAATTCCATCCGCTCCCGCCGTTTAGCTCCGACTTTTTAATCGAAACTTTTTGTGAAGAAGATTTATAGAGTCCATTTACCATTCCGTCAATATCTTCTAATTTTAGAGTGAACTCCGTGTCTAGCGGTTCAGTGAAAGAATACACTTTTGCAAACTCACCCTTTGCATCCGTTGCTACAATGACTTGGTTGATACTCCCCGGTCTGCCGTTGTCCCCGTCAATAACAATCTGTATCGCCGGAATAGGTTCATTTATATTGTTTACAACCTTGCCCTTGATGCTATATGTTGCATAAGGAGTGCCATACATCATTCTGGGTCCCTCCCAAGGTAGACAAGCCGTAAATCCTAAAAAACCTACTAAAGTGGTCAGTAACCAATTTGACACAGTGAGCATTCTCTTTTTCATAACTAGAAATATTGATTAATATTTATATTGTAAAGATGCAAAAAATAAGGAAATCGTTGCACCATTTCTGTATATTTGCGTGAAAATTAAATCAAATATAATGGTAGATAAACTCAAAAGTAAGAAAGCTAAGCTTGCATTAGTCGGGCTCGGTTACGTGGGTCTTCCAATTGCTTTGGCATTTGCTAAGAAATATTCTGTTGTCGGATTTGATATAAATGAGGACAGGCTTGCAAAATTGAGAAGGGGGGTCGATCCTGCAAATGAATCTGGTCCNGAGAGTTTTGAAAATTGTGACNTCGAATTTACATCTTCCATAGACAAATTGAGGGAGGCCTCCTTCTTTGTTGTGGCAGTCCCTACCCCAATTGACAAGCACAATCAGCCCGATCTTAAGCCGCTTCTGTCGGCCTCAAAATCTGTGGGCATGGCTCTTAAAAAGGGCGATTATGTTGTATATGAATCTACTGTTTATCCGGGTTGCACAGAAGAGGATTGCGTTCCGGTTCTGGAGGAGTTTTCCGGTTTGAAATCGGGCACCGATTTTAAAATTGGTTATTCGCCCGAGAGAATCAATCCGGGTGATAAAGTGCANACTCTCACAAATACTGTTAAGATTGTATCGGGCTGTGATTCTGAAGCTTTAGCGGCGATAGCTGCCGTTTACGAGTCCATCATTATTCCGGGTGTCCACAGGGCTCCGAGCATCAAGGTTGCCGAGGCTGCCAAGATTATCGAGAATACCCAGCGTGATGTGAGCATCGCTTTGATGAATGAGCTTTCCATAATTTTTAGCCGTATAGGTATTAACACCTTTGATGTTCTGGAGGCAGCCGGTACTAAATGGAACTTTCAAAAGTTTTTTCCCGGTCTGGTGGGCGGACACTGCATNGGTGTAGACCCATACTATCTTGTGCATAANGCAAAAGAGCTAAAGTACCATCCGCAGATCATAAATGCAGGCAGGTACATTAACGACACCATGGGTGGATATATCGGCAAAAAAATTGTTAAACAGATTATTGCAGAAGGCAAAAGCGTTTTGGGTGCGAAGGTTCTTATTATGGGGCTTACTTTTAAGGAGAATGTCTCAGACATTCGAAATTCTAAGGTTGTGGATATTATAAGAGAGCTTGAGGATTATGGGTGTGTGGTAGATGTTGTTGACCCTTATGCGTCTGCAGAAGAGGTTTTGCATGAATATAATATTAAGCTTCTCGACCAGCCGGCTGACGGCAGCGAAAAGACTGCCGGGGGTTACGACGCAATCGTGGTTGCAGTTTCACACAAACAGTACCTGAATCTGGACGAAAACTACTTCCTCTCATTGGCCAGTGACAGAGCTGTATTTATAGATGTAAAAGGTATTTACCGTAACAAGATTCACAAAATGAAGTACTGGAGCCTGTAAAATCACTTGGAAATCACTTGGGGACGCAAATTGTGTACCCGATTACTCTTTATCTATATGTGCCGCCCTACCTTAGTTTGCTGTTTGAGTTGGATCTACAAAAATTCTGGTTGCAAGTTCTTTGTCCAGCAAATAAATCGCTTGTCCATTCTCTCCGATAAGATTAAGTTGATCCAAAATTGTTTGTACATTTTGTTCCTCCTCTGCCTGTTCGTTAATATACCACTGAAGCATAGTCGATGTTGCGTGATCTTTCTCATTTATAGCAGTTTCGTAGCAATTATTAATCATCTCTGTAACCTTGCACTCATGATTATATGTATCCTTAAATGCATCCACAATACCCTTCCACTCGGTAGGTGCCTTTGCAATGGCTTCTAANTTAACGTTTCCGCCACGGCCTAGGATGTAATCATAAAACTTAATAGCATGGGTAACCTCTTCTTGATATTGTACTCTCATCCAATTTGCAAATCCTTTCAGGCCTTTTGCCTGAAAATATGCCGACATGGACAGGTACATATATGCTGACCAGAATTCGGCATTAATCTGTTTGTTCAATACCTCTTCAACTTTATTGTTAAATCTCATAATATTAATTTTTTAGTTATTATTATTTTTGTTTCTCGTCGGCATTTAAACTGCAAATTTTATACCAAATCTGCTTTGAATCACTTGGGGAATCACTTGGGGACGCAAATTGTGTGCCCAAAATATGCATGACAAAAATATAGAAATAGATAAATTTTCACCCGGAGAGAGATAAAATTTCTACAACTCATTCTTTGAGTGTAAATTTGTTTTTTAACAATCAATATATCGGAAGAGTATGGCAAGAGGCGCGAGAAAGATTTCGGAGTTAGGTCTATATCATGTGATTATTAGAGGCGTAGCTCAACAAGTTATTTTTTATGAAGACTTCGATAGAATCATGTACTTGAGTGTTTTAAATCGTTATGTATGCGAAGACTTTCTAGTATTTGGTTATTGTTTGATGGACAATCATATTCATCTTATTGTAAAATCTTATAAATTAAGCGAATACATTAAGCGAATTGGGATAAGTTATGTCTGGTGGTATAATACCAAAAATGAACGGGTAGGCCACCTATATCAGAACAGATTTATAAGTGAAGTTATAAATACTGAGTCATACCTGCTCAGGTGCCTTAGGTACATTCACAACAACCCTGTCAAAGCTGGATTATGTCAGCATCCTAATAGTTTCCAATGGAGCAGCAGTCACTTGTATTTTAGCTCAAAAGAGACTTTTGTAAACACAAAGTTCATAGAAAACATGTTTAATTCGAAGGATGTCTATTCGGAATTTATGGGATTGGAGGATGAGGACTTCTATGAAGCATCAACTAAAAACAAAATTGGCAACAAGCGTTTGGAACAATTTCTACAAGCCGAACTTGGGGGAAAGTCTGTTTATCAATTAACCAAAGAAGAAAAATTGGCTATAGCAAATTCATTAATAGACAGTCATTTTATTAACAAGAAACACCTTTCAAAATTATTAGCAATACCATATAGGTATCTCTTTCCCTGAAGTGGAAAGAACACACAATTTGCGTCCCCATGTGAGAAAAAATTACTACATTTGTTAAGTAATCCTCATTAAAATTTCTAACTATGAAAGGCATTGTATTGGCCGGCGGTTCCGGAACTCGTCTTTTCCCTATTACAAAGGGTGTCTCTAAACAATTGCTTCCTATTTATGATAAACCGATGGTTTATTACCCGATTTCGGTGTTGCTGTTGGCGGGTATTCGGGAGATTCTTATTATCTCTACGCCAACCGATCTGCCGGGCTTTCGCAGGTTATTGGGCGACGGCAGTGATTATGGGGTGCGTTTTGAATATGCAGAACAGCCGTCGCCGGACGGACTTGCCCAGGCTTTTATTATTGGGGAAAAATTTATTGGCAGTGACTCCGCCTGCCTGGTACTTGGCGATAATATTTTTTACGGACAGTCTTTCTCAGGTATGTTAAAAGATGCCGTAAAAGCCGCCGAGGAAGGTGGTGATGCAACAGTATTCGGATACTGGGTGAGCGATCCGGAAAGATATGGTGTGGCGGAATTTGACCAGACCGGTAAGGTGCTGAGCATTGAGGAGAAACCAAAGGAGCCGAAAAGCAACTATGCGGTTGTTGGACTTTACTTTTATCCAAACAAGGTAGTGGAAGTGGCTAAAAGAATTAAGCCATCTGCCCGTGGTGAACTTGAGATCACAACTGTGAATCAAGAGTTTCTTAAAGATGAAGGACTTAAGGTTAAGCTGCTTGGGCGTGGCTTTGCGTGGCTGGATACCGGCACCCATGACTCCCTGTCAGATGCTTCTACCTTTGTGGAAGTTATAGAGAAACGTCAAGGTCTCAAAGTTGCATGTCTGGAGGAAATTGCTTACAATAACGGGTGGATTACAGACGAAAAGCTGACAGAACTTGCAAAGCCGATGGTTAAAAACCAGTATGGACAATACCTGCTCAGCTTGTTAAAGAGGTAGAAATAAATAAATAAGCACATAAATTATTACACAATATGATTTTCACCCCTACAGCGATTCCGGAAGTATTTATAGTAGACCCAAAGGTACACGGGGACTCCCGTGGTTACTTTATGGAATCGTTCATCGCATCCCGTTTTGAGAAGGAGGTCTGCGATATCAGATTTATTCAAGATAACGAATCCAGCTCTTTTTACGGAGTTTTACGCGGACTCCATTACCAACTGTATCCGCACTGTCAATCTAAGCTTCTGCGCGTTGTTTTTGGACGTATTTTAGATGTAGCGGTAGATATAAGAGTAGGCTCTCCAACATTCGGACACCATGTTGCGGTTGAACTGTCTGTAGAGAACAAAAGGCAGCTGTTTGTCCCCAGGGGGTTTGCGCATGGTTTCTCGGTACTGAGTGACAGTACAATTGTTCAATATAAAACCGACAATTATTATGTTCCTGAATCTGAGCGCGCTATTCGCTGGGACGATCCTACTTTAAACATAAACTGGGGGTTACCACACTCAGACATCGTCCTAAGTGAAAGGGATAAAAAGCACCCGTCTCTAATGGATGCCCCTCTTTTTGATTACAACCAAAAACTCTATTAATATGGGTGGAATTCTTGTTACCGGTGCGAATGGACAGCTTGGCTGCGAACTTAGAAGACATTTTGAGTCAGGAGCTTTTTATACCGACATCGCGGAGTTGGACATTTGCAATGTTGATGCGGTGCGGCGGTATGTGACCGGCAATAAGATTGAGGTGATAATAAACTGCGCGGCATATACTGCCGTGGACAAGGCAGAGGATGAAGTTGCGGTTGCACAGAGGGTTAATGGTGAGGCGCCCGGTATTCTTGCNGCAGTTGCGGCAGAGGTTGGGGCGCTGCTCATTCATATTTCCACAGACTATGTTTTCGAAGGAAATGGCACGCACCCGTATAAAGAGGACGATCTAACGTCACCACTATCCGTTTACGGCCGCACCAAACTGGCAGGCGAAAACGTTATCGTCGCGTCTGGTTGCCGCTATATAATAATCCGAACATCCTGGCTTTACTCACTCTACGGCGGCAACTTCGTAAAAACCATCTTGCGCCTTGCATCTGAACGAGAGACACTCAGTGTCGTGTTCGACCAGATAGGCACACCTACAAATGCCGCCGATCTTGNCGCCGTCATCGGCATAATCGTAGATCAAAACAGCAATAAAAAATACAACATCAGCAATAAAATAAACAGTATCTACCACTTTTCAAACGAAGGCGTCTGTTCCTGGTACGACTTTGCAGAAGAGATTGTAAGTTACTCCGGTTTAAAATGCAACGTTCTGCCTGTTACTAGCGAAATGTTTCCCACAAAAGCGCATAGGCCATCTTATTCTGTTTTAGATAAAGGAAAAATAAAGGCAGCATTTGGAGTAGAAATTCCGCACTGGCGTTCTTCGCTCCACGACTGTCTTAAAAACTTGAATAAATAAATAGATCTTTTAATCATATGAAAAACATACTGATAACCGGTGGCGCAGGATTTATCGGATCACACNTGGTCCGGTTAATGGTAAATAAATATCCGCAATATAAAATCATAAACCTGGACAAGCTTACATACGCCGGCAATCTGGCCAACTTGAAGGATATTGAAAAAAAGGCCAATTACAAGTTCATCAAGGGAGATATTTGCGATTTTGAATTTATCAAAAAGGTATTTGCAGATAATGGGATTGACGGCATCATTCACCTGGCAGCGGAATCCCATGTAGACAGATCCATTAAAGACCCATTTTCATTTGCCCAAACCAATGTCATGGGTACGCTTACACTTCTTCAGGCAGCTCGTCTATATTGGGGCGATTCGTTTGAGGGAAAAATATTTTACCATGTCTCTACCGATGAGGTTTACGGTTCACTCCAAAATGACGGCACATTCTTCCTTGAATCCACAAAGTACGACCCGCACTCTCCATACTCAGCCTCAAAAGCATCATCCGACCACTTTGTGAGAGCTTTTCACGATACCTATGGTTTTCCGATTAAGATCTCCAATTGCTCGAACAACTACGGAGGTTATCAGTTTCCCGAAAAACTGATACCACTGTTTATCAATAATATCCGCCACAACAAGCCGCTTCCGGTTTATGGAAAAGGAGAAAATGTGAGGGACTGGCTATATGTAGAGGACCATGCAGCAGCCATAGATCTTATATTTCACCGAGGACAAATGGGCGAGACATACAACATCGGTGGATTTAACGAGTGGAAAAATATCGATCTTATTAAGCTGATGATCAGGGTGGTTGACAAACAGTTGGGGCGACCGGCGGGTTCAAGCGAGTCACTCATAACCTATGTTACAGACAGAGCGGGTCATGACCTGCGCTACGCCATTGACTCCACCAAGCTTCACAAAGAGTTAGGCTGGTCGCCCTCACTCCAATTTGAAGAGGGTATAGAACGCACCGTCCGTTGGTACCTTGAGAACCAAGAGTGGCTGGATAACGTCACCTCTGGCGACTACCAACGCTATTATCAGGAGATGTACAAATGAAAAACACTATTCTGACAGACAATCAGTTCTTGGATGAAATCACCCACGGTAGCTCTTTTTACGTATATTTGCGCCACAATTAAATACTGATTTTATGAAAAATTTTGCATTGATTGGTGCAGCCGGATACATTGCTCCTCGCCACATGCGCGCCATTAAGGATACCGGAAACAACCTTATTGCCGCATATGATGTATTCGACAGTGTNGGAATAGTAGATTCATTTTTCCCTAAGTGCGCTTTTTTTTCTGAATACGAGTTATTCGAACGCCATATCTCAAAAAAGAGAAAGGTGTTTGTGGGCGAAAATTCAGACCCGACCTATCCAAAAGGGAAGTTGGACTATGTGTCTATTTGTACACCAAACTATTTGCACGACGCACATATTCGTTTTGGATTAAGGGCGGGAGCTGATGTTATTTGCGAGAAGCCGCTGGTTTTAAATCCATGGAATATTGATGCATTGGAAGACGCACAGAGGGATACAGGGGGTCACGTTTACAATATTCTCCAACTCAGACTTCACGATGCAATTATTGCTCTTAAAAAGAAAATTTCGGAAGGCCCTAAGGATAAAGTATATGATGTGGACCTGACATATATTACTTCTCGTGGAAATTGGTATTACACCAGCTGGAAAGGAGATCCCCGTAAAAGCGGAGGTATTGCCACAAATATTGGCGTTCACTTTTATGATATGTTGTCTTGGGTGTTTGGTGCAGTAAAGAAAAATATCGTTCACGTCTCTTCTCACGATCGTGTGGCAGGGTTTTTGGAGTTCGAGAAAGCACGCGTCAGATACTTTTTGAGCATTAGTGTAGATACCCTACCTCCAGAGATTAAACTTGCAGGAAAAAGGACCTACAGATCCTTAAAAATGGAGGGCGCAGAGGTTGAATTTTCCGAAGGGTTTACAGAATTGCATACCAACTCATATCGCAAGATTTTGGCAGGAGAAGGTTTTGGTCTGCAAGAGGCTCGTAACTGCATTCAGATTGTACACGACATCAGAAATACCACCCCGATTGGGCTAAAAGGTGATTATCATCCGTATGCAAAGCTGGAGTTAACTCGTCACCCTTTTGGATGGTAGATTGGAAAAATATTAAAAAATATAATTTGGAAACTGTAAAACAATTTGCATTAATGGGTGTGGCCGGTTACATTGCTCCTCGCCACTTAAAAGCCATTAAGAGTTCCGGAAATAATTTAGTTGCCGCAATCGACCCTTTCGACAGTGTCGGCCTTCTGGACAGCTATTTTCCGGATTGTTCATATTTCAATGAATTTGAACTATTCGATCGTCATCTTTCCAGGCTAAACAATACGGGTAAAGGAATTGATTATCTATCTGTCTGTACCCCTGATTATCTTCACGATGCACATGTACGCTATGGACTGAAGTTGGGAGCAAATGTGATCACAGAAAAACCAATGGTTTTGAATCCAAAAAACCTGGATGAATTGGAGGCGGCAGAAAAAGAGAGTGGACACAGAGTATTCACAATTCTTCAGCTTCGTTATCACGATATTATTCTGGCTCTGAAAAAATCAATTGATGAAGGGCCTGCAGACAAAATTTATGACATTGATCTTACTTACATTACATCTCGTGGTAGTTGGTTCTTTACGAGCTGGAAGGGTAATCCTCAAAAAAGCGGAGGAATCGCAACAAATATCGGGATTCATTTCTACGATATGTTCCAATGGATTTTCGGAGAGGTTAAGCTGAATNTTGTTCACATTAAAACCCATGACAGGGTTGCCGGATACCTTGAGTTTGACAGNGCACGTGTGCGATATTTCTTAAGTATTAACGCCGACACTCTTCCAAAGGAGATGCAGGAGAGCGGCCAACGCATTTATCGCTCAATTAATGTAGATGGTAAAGATATTGATTTCACAGATGGTTTTGCCGATCTTCATACAGAGTCTTACAAAAGAATTATGAACGGAGAGGGATACGGGATAGCTGATGCACGCCCGTCTATACAGATCGTGTATGATATCCGTAATGCAACTCCGGTAGGTCTTAAGGGTGATTATCATCCATTTGCTCGTCTGGAACTGGCTCCACATCCATTTGGCTGGTAGGTGAGTAATGGGGACGCACTCTCTTAGCGGCCCAACCGAAGGCTGTTTAAAACTACTGATACCGAACTGAAGGCCATTGCTGCAGCTGCGATCATAGGATTTAACAAGAGTCCGGTAAATGGATACAACAAGCCGGCTGCAATGGGAATTCCTATCAGGTTGTATATGAATGCCCAGAATAGATTCTGATGAATTAACCTTACGGTTTTCTTAGATAGTGCAAAGGCCTTAGGTAAAAGCTGCAGGTCTGAGGTTATTAAGGTCATCATCGCTACATCCATGGCAATATCAGTTCCCTTTCCCATTGCTATGCTCACATCTGCTCTTGTAAGAGCTTGAGAATCGTTAATTCCGTCACCAACCATGGCTACTGTTTTTCCCGCTGCTTGCAGCTCCTTTATGTACTCCTCCTTATCACCGGGAAGAGTCCCGGCTTTGAAATGGGTAATTCCGAGTTGTTTTGCAACTGCACTTGCAACGGAGATGTTGTCTCCGGTAAGCATATGCACCTCTATCCCATTATTCTTAAGCTCTTTAACAGCATTAAAAGAGGTTTCTTTGATCTTGTCTGCAATTGCAATTACAGCAAGCATTTCTTTACCTACCCCATAAATTACAATTGACTTCCCCTCTTGTTTAAGTGTTTCTATCCTTTCAAACTCTTCTGTCTTACCGGACAAGCCTTTGCCGATTCTCTCCCCGGCAAGTTCCAAATTNCCTGCCCAGTAATTATTACCCTTATAATTTATGTCTACACCCTTTCCAGGAATCGCTTCAAACGAGTTNAGCATAGTGTCTGAAGAATCCGACAAATTACTATTCACTTTCAAATACCCAACAATGGCAGAAGCAAGCGGATGCTCAGATCGCTTTTCCAATTCCAGAATAATTTTTTCTAATTCTTGTCTGGTTTCTGACTTCGATCCCTGTCTGTTGCCGGAACTGAACCAAACCCAATCAGTAACTACAGGCATCCCCTCAGTCAATGTGCCGGTCTTATCCAGTACCACAGCATTAACCCTTTTCATCTGTTCCAATGCAGTCGCATCTTTTATGAGGATATGCTGCTGTGCCCCCTTTCCGATTCCTACCATTAGGGCTGTGGGAGTGGCAAGTCCCATCGCGCAAGGGCATGCGATAACCAAAACTGAGACAGCAGACAGTAGCGCTCTGGAGAATTGTTCCGCCCCTCCGATTGTNAGCCAAAGTATTAAAGTGAGAATAGATATTGTAATTACTATAGGAACAAAAATTGAAGCAATTTTATCTACAATGCGTTGTACGGGGGCTTTACTCCCCTGGGCATCTCTTACCATCTTGATAATCTGAGCCAATAATGTATTGCCTCCCACCTTTTCCGCCTTAAAAATAAGCGATCCCTTTTGGTTTATTGTACCAGCCAATACATTATCCTTATCGTGCTTCTCTACAGCCACGGACTCTCCGGTTATTGCACTCTCGTCTACATAAGAGTAGCCGCTTATAACAACCCCGTCTACAGGAATTTTCTCCCCGGGTTTAACCACAATCAGATCGCCCGCTTTAATCTGTGAAATTGGTATCTGGACATGCTGCATGGCAGATAATTCTACACCGGAAGCGTTCCTTTTTAGAAGTGTCGCCACTTTGGGTTGAAGGCCCATCAGCTTTTTTATTGCAGAAGATGTATTTCCTTTTGCTCTCTCTTCCAATAGTTTCCCCAGCAAAACGAAGGAGATTATCATTGTAGCTGCCTCATAGTAGACTGTTGCTGACATACCTCTGGAGGTCCAGAATTGAGGATAAATGGTATTGAACAGACTGAACAGAAAAGCAATAGATGTGCTTAACGCAACTAAAGTATCCATATTGGCTTTCCCTTTGATTGCATGTTTCCAACCATTTATAAAAAAGTTACGGCCGAAAACAGTTAGCACGGGTAAAGCCAGAATCATCAGCAAATAATTGAGCATATTATTAGAGTGCCCCATGTACGACATAGATATTACCATGATTGGTATAGAGAATACCCAAGATAATATCGTGTTCCTCTTTAGCTCTTTAAAGTGCCTTCTACTCTGATCCTCTTGCTTCTGCAGTCGCTCCTGTTCATCGTCATCAATAATCATATCGTAACCGATTGACTGGACAACTTGCTTAAGCTTTTCGGGAGATGTTTTACTTGGTTCATAGTCAAGTGAAACAATATTATTGGCAAAGTTTACATTGGCTTTTGTTACGCCGGGTTGGTTGTTTAGTGCCTTCTCTACGCCCAATGCGCAATTGGCACAGCTCATATTGGTTACGGGAAATTCTTTTTTCATTTTCTTCTTCGTTCAAGCTCAGCCTTTATTAGCTGCAACTCGCGGCTTGTCTGTCCATATAAGCCTTTACATAAGAGCATGTTGGCTTTACCTTTAGCCCGCGTTCTTTTGCATATTCAAGAGCGAATTTAACAAGATCAGCAGCAATGCCTCTCCCACCTATGGCCTTGGGTACAATTGTATGGGTCAGATCCATTTCGCCTTCGAATAATTCATATTCTATATAACCGGTTATACCATCTTCAACGGTAATAAACCTTCTTAAGTCTTCTTTGTGTATTATTTTCCTTTCCATATTCCGACAAATTATCTATAGTAAATATGCTTATAATAACACTTACTTCCAAATTTGGTTCATGGGTGTAAAAAAAAGCTGTGCGTTGCACAGCTAAAATTTCTGGATCATAAGTAAAAGTTGGGGGCATAAAAACGACGCCAAAGTGTCCTTTTTAATCTAAGTATCACAAAAACAGCAACATGCCAATAACTTCTTAGAAGTTATTGGCAACTATCTGAAATATAGCGCTATGCAAAACATAACTCAAATGGTTTTAAATTTTATACAGAATACGATCAAATGTTGGGGCGTTGTGGTCGATGTAAGATTGTGCTGCATTTTGCAGTGCACGTATGTTTTTGGGCGAAGCATTATCCATTCGGGAATCAGAAGAGAGCAAAGGAGGTTCTATCCGAATATAGCTGTCGGGCACTCCTGATGCAGAAAAGAGCTGCTGCATCTGGAAATCTACAGTCTCTGCAACGGAAGA
>JGI24132J36420_10001033_pt1 | contig 12929 bp, 9 predicted proteins | sample BarGraNGADG00212_3_FD_36420 | JGI IMG/M metagenome (IMG submission 36420) | reverse complement strand
TACGATCCGAATGCCGATCGGTCTGCCTTTCCTCTTCAACAGAAAGTTATAGAGGCTTTTAAAAAGCTGTCAGTTAAATATAATGTAAAAGTAATTGCCTCAAATGATGTGCACTTTATAAATGCTGATGATGCCGAAGCTCATGACAGACTGATCTGCATAAATACAGCTAAAGATATTGACGATCCAAACAGATTAAGATATTCGAAACAGGAATATCTTAAAAGTGAAGAGGAGATGCGTGCCATCTTTAGCGATATCCCTGAGGCAATAGATAATGTGGCCGGACTTGTTGCCAAAATTGAAAACTATAAACTCAATCATGATCCCATCATGCCTGAATTCGAGTTGCCGGAGGGGCATACCGATAAGGACGAGTACCTGAAATTCCTGACGTATAAAGGNGCGAAGAAAAGATGGGGAGAATTAACGAAAGAACANACAGAAAGGCTTGATTTTGAATTGGAAATGATAGCTAAAATGGGGTTTCCCGGGTATTTCCTTATTGTACAGGATTTCCTGAATGCGGCAAGAGATATGGGAGTATCTGTAGGTCCGGGAAGAGGCTCAGCTGCAGGGTCNGCGGTTGCTTTCTGCCTGAAAATTACTGATATAGATCCTATAAAATACGGACTTCTGTTTGAGCGCTTTCTGAACCTCGACCGTATATCAATGCCCGATATTGATATTGATTTTGATGAAGACGGAAGAGATTCTGTGCTGAAGTATGTTGTAAATAAATATGGTCACGATAAGGTGGCTCATATTATTACGTTTGGCTCCATGGCAGCCAAAATGGCAATCAGGGATGTTGCAAGAGTTCAGAAACTGCCACTGCCAGATGCTGACAGACTTGCCAAGCTAGTTCCTGAAAGACCAGGTGTCACTCTGGCCGATGCATATGCGGAGGTTCCTGAACTTGCAAGAGAAAGAGAATCTTCAAATAAACTTATATCCCAGACTTTAAAATATGCTCAGGTACTGGAAGGGTCGGTAAGGCAAACCGGAGTTCACGCCTGTGGCATAATAATAGGTAAAGACGCTCTTGACAATTATATTCCTCTGTGCACTGCCAAGGATACTGACCTTTATGCAACACAATATGATGGCAGTCATGTTGAATCAGTAGGCCTTCTGAAGATGGATTTCCTGGGTTTAAAAACTCTCTCCATAATTAAAGATGCCACTGACAATATCAAAAAATCTAAGGGGATAGACATTAACATTGAGGAACTACCGCTTGATGACAAGAAAACATTTGAACTCTTCAGTAACGGAGAAACTACAGGCATCTTCCAGTTTGAATCAACAGGAATGAAGAGATACCTTAAGGATCTTGAACCAAACAGGTTTGAGGACCTTATTGCCATGAATGCCCTGTANCGCCCGGGTCCAATGGAATANATTCCGAANTTTATCAGGCGTAAGCATGGTACAGAAAAGATCGACTATCCGATTCCGGTGATGGANAAATTTCTTGATGACACCTACGGTATTACNGTCTATCAGGAACAGGTGATGTTACTTTCGCAGGAACTGGCCGGTTTTACAAAAGGAGAAGCCGACTCACTCAGAAAAGCAATGGGGAAAAAGAAACGCTCCATAATGGATGAGATGAANCTGAAGTTTCAGGAGGGCTGCGCCAGCAAAGGGTATGATATAAATATTGTCAATAAGATATGGTCCGACTGGGAGGCTTTTGCACAGTATGCTTTCAATAAATCACATTCAACCTGTTATGCGCTTGTTGCCTTTCAAACAGGTTATCTCAAAGCCAATTATCCCGCTGAATATATGGCTGCTGTTCTCAGCCGGAACATCAGTGACATCAAAAAGATTACAACTTTCATGGATGAGACCCGCAGGATGGGTATGGATGTTCTGGGACCTGATGTAAATGAAAGTAACGTCAAATTCACTGTAAATAAAGACGGAAACGTNAGGTTTGGTCTGGGTGCAATTAAAGGAGTCGGCGAAAGTGCTGTNTTACAGCTTATTGAAGAGAGAGAAAAGAATGGCCTGTATAAGGATATTTACGATCTGGTTGAAAGAGTGAATCTCAATGCCCTGAACAAAAAAAACCTTGAAGCGATGGCGGTTGCCGGTACTTTTGACTGTTTCGATTCAATAATACGGTCTCAGTATTTTTCACTTGATACAAGAGGATCAAGTTTTATTGAGAGCCTGATACGGTATGGGAATAATGCAAAAACAGTAAAAAATTCAAGCCAGCAGTCTCTTTTCGGCGAAACCGGAGGGTTTGATATGATCAGGCCTGAACCGGCCAACTGTCCCGATTGGCCAAAGCTGGAAAAACTAAATAGGGAAAAAGAGGTAATAGGTATATATTTATCCTCTCATCCTCTCGATGATTTCAAACTTGAGATCAGCACCTTTACAACTGCAACACTTTCCGATCTTCAGAATCTTCGTGAATACCTCGACAGAGATGTCGTTGTTGCAGGTATGGTGATAGATACCAGAAACGGAATCGGCAAAAATGGCAAGCCTTATGGATCATTCACGCTTCAGGATTATTCCGACTCATTCAGGTTTATGATGTTTGACAAAGAATTTATTGATAACAGTAAGTTTTTCACTCTCGGTTACTACCTTCTTATTAAAGGGAGGGTCCAGAAAAGAAGGTATAATGAAGATGAGCTGGAATTGAAAATAAGAACAATTACTCTATTATCGAGCGTTAAGGATGAACTTATAAAATCGGTTACCCTAAAAATTGATACTGAAAATATAAGTACTGAAATGATTAATGAGCTTAAGGAACTGGTTCATGAAAATAAGGGAGAAACTGAATTAAAATTTTTGTTCATAGATCCTGAAGATAAGATCTCACTACCCATGTTTTCAAGGACTTTCCGCATCAGGCTGAATAACGAATTAATCTCATATCTCGATGATCATCCCGGGATAGAATATAAAGTTAATTAACTATCTTTGCAGAAGATATTTATAGTAAAATCATAAAATATTAAATATTATGGCATTAGAGGTAAATGATACTAATTTCGAAGAAGTTGTTGTTAAATCCGATAAACCTGTTCTGGTAGATTTCTGGGCAGAATGGTGCGGTCCATGCAGGATGATAGCTCCTATTGTAGAAGAGATCTCTCATGAGTTTGAAGGAAAGGCTATCGTTGTAAAATGCGATGTAGACAACAGTCCGGTTGTAGCTGCCAAATATGGTATCAGGAATATCCCTACAATTCTTTTCTTCAAGGATGGGAAAGTTGCTGACAAACAGGTTGGCGCCGTTCCAAAAGGCAATTTTGTGACCAAACTAAATGCATTGATTTAAACTTTATTTTTATATAATACAGCCGTTCGGTATAACTGTAACGGCTTTTTTAATATTTTCCTATGACAATTTGTGTCTTCGCATCTTCGAGCAGCCGTATTGATAATAAGTACGCAATTGCTGCATCAAACCTTGGGCTCCTTCTTGCAAAAGCCAATATGGATGTAGTTTATGGGGGTGGAGGAATTGGTCTTATGGGCAAACTTGCAGATGCTGTTCTTGAAAACGGAGGACGGATTACAGGTGTGATACCCTCGTTCATGAAAGATGAGGGGTGGGATCATTCTGAAGTTAAGGAGATGATACTGACCGCTGATATGGGTGAAAGGAAAAAGAAGATGTTTGCGATGGCAGATGCGATTATTGCTTTACCCGGCGGTGTTGGCACACTTGAAGAATTAACTGAAGCAATAACTCTAAAACAGCTGGGCCTCTTCAGAGGACCAATCATCATTCTTAATACCCTGAATTTCTATAAATCACTTATTGATTTTCTTGAACACATGGTATCCGGTAATTTTCTCAGATACGAACATAAAGGAATGTGGGAGATTGCTGATACTCCTGAAGATGCAATAACCCTCCTTATTAAAAAGCAGGATTGGCTTCATGACCCGAGGAGTATTGCAAGAATCTAGCGTTCCGGTATTTTCGTACCAATAAACATGATATCATCCACCTGACCGAGATCACCCTTCCAGTCCATAATTTCCTTTTCCAGCCTGTCTTTCTGTTCCATNATNGGAAGATCCCATATCTCAGATAANAGTTTTTTCACATTTCCTGACTTGTACTTCTTTATCTCTGATGATCCAAACTGATCGGCATAACCATCGGAACACATATAAAGCATATCTCCGGGCTGTATATCCACAGGTTGATTGGTGAAACTCTTTTTCTCATCCATGGTTGTNATTCCAATAGGGAACCTGTCACCTTTATAAGTAAACACCTCTCCTTTTCTCACAACATACAATGAATTATATGCCCCTGCGAATTCAAGCGTGAAATTCTTCCTGTTAAATGCTATCAGGGCAAGATCCATTCCATCGTTGATTGCTTTTTCATGACGCTGCAAAAGCGATTTCATAACCTCAATATTCAGCTGATCAATGATTGCAGATGGTCTGGTAATTCCATATTCCCTGACGACTTTATTCAGGGAGTTGTGTCCGATTATTGACATGAACGCACCCGGCACACCGTGTCCGGTACAGTCTACAGCAGCAAGGAACTGCCAGTCGCCGTCATCGTACATCCAGTAAAAGTCGCCACTCACAATATCTTTTGGAAGGAAGAGCACAAATGTATCTTTGAAGGTATCTTCTCTGGGAAGCATAGCTCTCTGAATACGTTCCGCATATCTGATACTCGCAGTTATATCTTTGTTCTTCTCTTCAATCTCCATACTCTTCTGAACAACCTCTGCAGTCCTCTCTTTAATTTTTTCTTCAAGAATTATCTTTTCCTTTATCAGGTTTTCTTCCCTGATATGAATGTACATAACCACAATTACAACAATTATTATTATTGAGGAGAGGATAAACCACCAGGTAAGCCAGAAAGGAGGTTTTATAATGAAATGAAAGGTAACAGGTTTACTATTCCATACTCCCTGACTATTGCTTGCTTTCACCATGAAGGTATATTTCCCCGGAGGAAGTGTCGGGTAAATTGCCTGAGGATCTGTTACAGTTCTCCATTCATTCTCAGCCCCTACAAGCTTAACTTTATACCTTACAACGTCAGGGTTGGTAAGACAGATACTATAAAAGCTGAAAGAGATCGCTTTTTCGTTATGCTTTAACTTAAGACCGGTTATCATAGGGCGATTCTGATTGTTTACGCTCATACCCATAATATGTGTAAGCGGCTCAAGCTCTTCCGTTGATGTGTTTTTTGGTCTTAATTGAGTTGCACCATTGGCTGTACCAAACCAAATGTCACCTGACAAAGTTTTATAAACAGCAGAAGGTTTAGCTTCAATACCTGTAAAACCGTTTCTTTCGGTATATGAAAATATTCTTTTAGTTTCGGGAAAGTATCTGTTAAGTCCGTTATTTGTACCTATATATATACTACCATCTTCTCCTGCTTCCAACAGATTAATGTTATTTGAAAGAAGTCCGTCATCCTGATTTAAAGTTGAAACTATTAAATCATTTCTGAATTCCAGTAACCCTTCACTTGTTCCAATCCACAAAACACCTTTCTTATCCATTACCAACGCTTTGGGTGTTATACCTGCCAGAGCAGAAACCTTTTTATATTCGTTTTTAGATGTATTAAACTTAAAGAGACCGGGCTTATCTCCTTTGGGTTCCGTTCCAATCCACATATTCCCGTTCGGATCGCAATAAAGGGCTGTAATGATATTAACCATTATGCTATCCAGAAGCTGCCTGTGCTTGAAGTTTTGTTCCTTTAAATTGACAACAACAATTCCTTCGGCAGTGCCTATCCAGAGATTGTTCTGCTTATCGATTTCCAGAGCTTTAACCTGCTGATTAGGGATATTTGAGTTTATGCCTGGCTGGTCTTCAAATTTAGAAGTCTTCCTGTTATAAAGAATTACACCACCATTGTCAGACCCGATCCATAAGTTTCCATCCTTATCTTCTCTGAAAAACTTAATATATTCAGAGATAGCATTCTTCGACTGATCGTAGATAACCGGTTTTTTATCTGATCCCGGTAAATATCTGGAAATACCTTTATTTGTACCAAACCAAACTTCACCAGTTTTATCCTGATATATTGCATTAACATTCGGGTCAGGAAGTATTTCTTTTTCATTAATGGTTACAAAAGCATCTCCTTTAAAAATTGTAAGCCCGTTATTCTGATCAGCTATAAGAATATTACCTTCTACATCCTCTATTATTTTATATATCCTTGTTGGTTTAAATCCATTATCAGCATCAAACTTTCGGAGTATTCCACCTTCAGAAACAGCTATTCCTCCCTCCCATGTACCTATCCATACACGTCCTTTTCTGTCCTGAGTAAGGCNTGTCACCCAATTACTTTTAATGCCTGCTTTCGGAAGGTCAATGNACTCCATTCTATTCTCTGACATTATATACTTATAAATGCCGCCATTATATGTTCCGAACCAAATATTCCCTNCCTTATCTTCCAGAAGACATGTTGGATTGAAATAGGTTGTCAAGTGAGGCATCCGGTAGTTTTCAAACTTATTATTACCCGGATTAAACTTTCTTAATCCAACATCAGCAATACAAATAAAGGAACCATCCCGAATAACGCTTGCACCTGAAACCCGGTCACTCAATCCATCTTTTCCTGTAAATTGCCTTGTCTTAATATGCTTAATATCATTGACCGGAAAATCAACCTGTATTGCACCTTCATTATAAGAAGTGAACCATATTTTATCCTTAATCTGTGAAATATTTGTTACATCTCCGGTGATCTTTAATGAGTCGAAGGAAGCCTTTTCAAATTTCTGACCATCGTATCGGGAAACTCCTCCATTCATATGTCCAAACCAGATGTAACCTAATGAATCTTCTATTATCGACCATACTCCTCCTGTTGAAAGACTATCACGTGATGTAAAATTTTCAAACTGTTTTCCATCGAACCTTGAGACTCCGTTGGCAGTCCCAAGCCAGATATAGTCCTTTGAATCCTGAAGAAGGGTATATACTTTCTGTTCACTAAGCCCCTGCTTAATACTGTAATTATCGAAAAAATACTTCTGTGCTTTAACCGGCAGAATTGTAAACGGTATAAAAAGCAAAAGCCAGACAAAGAGTTTTGTCTGGTTCTTAATGACAGCTATGATAGACATATCTAATCTATTTTGATATAAAGAAGAAAGTTCCGTTCATATCTTCCAAGCCCTGAATTCTGCCAAATTTAGGTTTCTGTCCGTTCTCAGTTGTAACAGCAGCAGTTACCGATTTAACAACAGTTTCAATAGGGATACAGGCATTTTTATTATTCAGGAGAGTATTGGCAAAAGTTGCAGTAAATTTCGAATTATCAGATGCCAGCTCATAGCCTGCAGATGAGAATACCTGGGCTGATTTAGAGCCTGCAACGAGAGTATTATCACATGTTGGGGCTTCATTAGCGGAGCGCATGGCGGAATAGAATCCCGGGCCCGATTCGCAGGCATCAGATACTACAAGTGTGTGAACAACCACATCTCCATAGCCCTGCAAACCTGCTTTCAAAGCATTTATGTTGAAATATGTAAACTCATCATCACGTTTTGCATCGACAGGAATCCAGTAACCTACGTCATTAATAAATTTACCATGTCCTGCATACCATACTAATAAAGATTTTACCTGATTTTTCTTAACGGCGTCGCGGAGCTCAATATTGAAATATTTCTCCATCTCGGCTTTTGTCATATCCTTCTTGTGTATGACCTGATGTATCTGGTAATTAGCTAAAGCTCTCATAATTGTACTGACATCTTTTATCGGTCCATCGAGGCTGGCAAAATTTACATAACTTGAATTTTCAATTATTATCGCCCAGGTTCTTCCCATCGGATTATTGGCAGCAATTTCTGCACCTTCCCTGTTTATCGTAAATTCAGTTTCCTGTTTATTTCCGTAGATATCCTCAACGACGACTGAAAATTTATTAAGATTAGATACGTCAAGATTTGCTGAGAATCCGGGGTTCATTTCATTCGGATCGTAGCTTGCAGTTCTGTTACCGACTGTAATTGATTTTATAAGACTCTGATCTGTTATTTTCCCCTGTATGGCAATAGTTGGGGTTGGTGAGTCAAGATAAACCTTTCCGTCTTCTGAAGTATAAGGTGCAATAAGTGTAATTTTTGGCGGGTCGGTTTCGGTCCGTAAAAGAGGGTAACTTATAACCTTCTCATTGTCATAATCATCACGGGCAACTATCTTTACACTATTGAGACCATTTACATTGATATTTGCAACAAAATCATATCCCCCTTTATTTTGAGTGAATGGTATTGCTTCATTATTAATTGTAAATGATTTGATTTTGCTCTTCTCTTTAATTGTACCGCTGATTAAAATACCGGCTTTGTCGCCTCCTATTGTTATTGTGTCTTTTACAGGCAGAGGGTTTATAAGAGTAATTTCAGGAGGATCCTTTTCCCTGTTTAATTCATAAAGCCTGGTCTGAGCGTCTTTCAGCATTTTGCGTGCTTTCATATCAAACTCTGAAAGGACTGTTATCTTGTTATAGTCCTCCATGGCTTTATCGAAGTTCAAAATTTCTTCGTACGATTTGGCNCTGGCAAAATATGCATCCGGATCGTCGGCNTTTAGTGAAATATATTTTGAAAAATCATTTATCGCATTTGTATGCTGATTGAATTCCTGGTAACAAATACCTCTTGCCAGATAAAAATCGGGATTCTTAGGGTCAATCAGAATATTCTTGGATATATCGTTAATAGCATTCGGATAATCGAGATTCTTCTTGTAAACCTTACTTCTTGTCATATATGCATCAGTGTTCCTGTCATCATTTTTAATTACAACGTTGCACTGGTTCATTGCTTCCTGAGGATTAGAAGTAACAAGAAGATCTGCAAGTTCCANNCGTGGTGCTGCCAGATCCTTATCTTTGGAAATAGATTTTTCAAGTTCCTTCTTTGCGAGTACATCGTTTTGCAGCTTTCTATAAATTTTCCCCCTGTAATAATAGTCCATAGGGGTATCCTTTATGATTAAAGCAGTATCTGATACTTTCAGTGCCTGATCCCATCTTTCGAGACCCATCAGGGTGATAATCTTTTCGGGATACAGCTTAGCATTTCGCTTATCCATCGCTGATGCATGGTTCAGAAGCTTCAACGCCTCATCAAACTTACCTGTCTTATTACAAACAGCTCCAAGTCTTATGACTATATCAGCATCTTTAGGAGAAAAAATTGCTGCCTTTTCAAAATCGGCCTTTGCCTCTGCATATTTGGATAAATTTTCATAGGCCTTACCCCGTTCAAGGTAATAATCTGAGTTAGAAGGTTCCATCCCTATTGCGCTTGTAAATTGCGCAGCAGCGTCTTCATACTTTTTGTTTTCAACAAACTCCATCCCTGCTTTGTAATACTTCTTGGCGCTCTGCCCAAAAGCACTTAATGATACCAGGGCCATCATGGTTGCCATAAAAAATATTCGTTTCTTCATATTTTTTTAACTTAATTGGTTAACGAACCCTTACTAACAAAATTAAATATTTTAATTATAATTATCAATCTTCAATTTATCTTAGTATCATTCTCTTAAATAAATTTCAAGAGAACTATTACTGAAACCCTTTCTTGAAAGCAACGCCCCGGGGATAACAGGCGCTTTTACACCTCCTTTAAAATAATTTTCGCCGGTAAAAATCCTTGCTTCATTCCACAAATCAGTTGACATAAAATGATTCAGTACTTCTGCTCCACCTTCAATAAATAAAGATTGAATACCTCTATTATATAGATATTCAATAATCTGATTAGAAGAAGGAACCTTTTCATCTAATTCAACTTTTGTTGCACCTGAATAACTTATTCCTTTATTATGAGTAAACACAACAACCCTGCCATTTGTTTCATTTACAGAAAATTCGTTGCCAATTGTACCTGAACTACTGAGGATAATTCTGAGAGGCTGAGGTCCGCTCCATTCCCTGACATTAAGCTTTGGATTATCAGCCCTGAATGTACCTGCACCGACAAGAATTGCCTGTTCCGATGCTCTCCATTTGTGAACCAGAACTCTTTCGGGGTTTCCGGTAATCCAGTTTGGCCCCGGATCATAACCTTCGGGCCTGATCATATCTAAATAACCATCAGCACTTTGCGCCCATTTCAGAGTTATATATGGCCTTTTTTTCTCATTAAAAGTAAAAAATCGCCGGTTAAGTCTTCTGCATTCCTTTTCAAGAACTCCCGTAATGACCTCACAACCTGCTTTCTTTAGTTTTGACAATCCTCCACCCGATACTTTTTCACTTGTATCAGTTGTTCCGATTACAACTCTCCGAATTCCATTTGAGATAATAAAGTCTGCGCAAGGGGGTGTCTTTCCAAAATGAGAACAAGGCTCAAGGTTCACATAAAGAGTTGATGTCTTTAACTTTGATTTGTCTGAAACAGCATTTATTGCAATAACCTCTGCATGCGGACCCCCTGATTTAAGATGAAATCCTTCTCCTATGATCGTCCCATTATTAACAATTACAGAACCTACCATAGGGTTAGGATAAGTCAAACCCTCAGCTTTGGAGGCCAGTTCGAGGCATCTTTTCATGAATTTATTATCATCAGTCTTCACCATTTCGCTGAAAATGCTAAATTTGACTTATGGCTGTTAATATACAAACTATAANAGATATCAGGCTTTATCTCACTAAAGAACTTATTGAAATTTATGATGAACCCGAGATAAATGCCCTTTCCAATCTTATTATTAAGACTGTAATCGGGACGTCAAGGTTGCATCAGCTTAATGATATTGCTCAACCTGTTACCAGCTTACAAGAGGGAAGAATTATCGTTATATGCCATGAATTAAAAACAGGAAAACCAATTCAATATATCCTTGGAGAAACCACTTTTTACGATTGTGTTATAAAAGTTAACAGAGCAACATTGATTCCCCGGCCTGAGACCGAGGAGCTGGTAGGTCTTATAATAAAGGAAAATAAAGGGTATTCGGGAAAGATCATTGATTTCGGAACCGGTTCGGGATGTATAGCTATTGCCCTTGCTATAAATTTGCCTGGTTCGAAAATTGAAGGTATTGATATCTCGGCTGAAGCAATTACCATAGCCAGGAAGAATGCGCTTCTGAATAAGGCAGTTGTCACTTTTAAAAAAGGCGATGTTTTCAGCTTTGATATAGAAACAAATGATAAAGAGGGTATTATCGTTAGCAATCCGCCTTATGTCCGCAATTCGGAAAAACAATTCATGAGCAAAAATGTACTTGGGTTTGAGCCTCATTCTGCCNTGTTTGTGACTGATTCTGATCCGCTTGTATTTTACCGGGCAATCCTTAAAATTGCAGAAAAAACCCTGTTGCCCGGAGGAAGATTATATTTCGAGATAAATGAAGCAATGGGAAAAGCAATGATTAAATTGTATGAAGAATTTGGATATTCAGGAATTGAGGTTATTAAGGATATAAATGGGAAAGAGAGAATAATAAAGGGAACAAAAAATGTCTGAAAATGCATTGTTCAAAACAGCCCTCAATAAAGCGATGGCGCTATGTTCGCAAAGGGAATGCTGTATCAGAGATATACAGGATAAACTTGGGTCGTGGGGAGTAAGCACGGCCGATAATGAAAAGATTATTGATCTGTTGAAAAAGGAAAATTTTATTAATGAAGAAAGGTTTGCCGCTGCATTTGTAAAAGATAAATTCAATTACAATAAATGGGGGAAGATTAAGATCTCATCGCACCTCAGAGCAAAGCAAATTCCTGGAAGCACAATAAAATCAGCCCTCGATTCAATTGATCATGAGGTCTATACAAGAGTCATTAATGACCTGATAACATCACACCGAAGATCAGTCAAAGCCAAAAATCAGTATGATCTGAAGGCTAAGCTATTGCGTTACGGATTATCAAAAGGATTTGAAAGTTCCATCCTGTATGATATTTTGAACAGCCAGTTGAAAGATTCGGAAGGTGATCCGGATTGATACCATGATGTATTTACGGTTATGATTGCGGCCGTTATTGCGATTATGATTGCGGATTGATTAACGGATATATATGCGGTTAGGATTGCCCATGTTATCGCGATTGGTTTTGCGGGATCATAGACGGATTTATCTGCGGTTATGATTGTAGAGACGCCCAATTTGGGCGTCTCTACTACAATATACAATCAACATATTGTTTAATGCGATCATTTGTAGAATTTATCATTGTTCCAGTTTTTAGGATTGTCAACAATATAATTTCTGATCCGGATGTATGATTCATTATCCTGGATAACATGATCGTGGAAACGGGTGTGCCAACCAAAATCGGGATCTGTTTTCCTGGCATTGATCGTACATATCCGTTTATATTGATTGATAATGACCCCCAATGTACCTGATTTCCATTTGTTTTCAACCCTGGTCATTGTTTGTTGGTTTATTGTCGGGGATGCGGATTTATCTGCGGTTATAGTCGTAGAGACGCCCAAATTGGGCGTCTTTACAACATTGTTTTGACGGGGATTATGGTTAATGATTGATACATTGTTATTGTTATAATATGGTTTATCGATAATTATTATTCCGTGTATGTGGTTTGGCATTACAACAAATGCATTCAAATGAATATTGGGGAAATGTTCAGGTATTTCGATAAAAAATTTATTCGCCATTTCGCCAATATCCGACAAATGCATTTCCCCGGTAATTATTTTCCCGAAATAACAAACCCTGTGTGCCGTGCAGATGGTAATAAAATATGGGGCATTCCAACTATAATCCCAATTCTGCATACGGGAAGAGGGGATACGGTATTTGGATTGGAATTTATTTAATTCACTGTTGCACAAAGATTATATCTAGATTTTAATGAGTAATTTCGAATATATCTAATAGTTGGAATCTTTTAAAATTGCTTCCAATTCTTTCTTTTCATA
>JGI24132J36420_10001029_pt1 | contig 12943 bp, 8 predicted proteins | sample BarGraNGADG00212_3_FD_36420 | JGI IMG/M metagenome (IMG submission 36420) | reverse complement strand
CGTGTCCAGCGCCCCGCCGGTCAGCCCGGCCGCGACAGCCCCCGCTAAAGCGCGCTCGCCGGCGCTGCCCGTAAGCAACACCTGGGCTCGCCGCCGTGACACCAGGGCCTCCGCCACCGCTGCCCAGGCCGGCGGTTCCCATTGTTTGACGAGCGCGCCTGCGCCGGNGTGGATCGCGACCAACGGCCGGGCCGGGTCGGCGCCGTGGGCTGCCAGCCAGGCGGCCGCCCAGGCGCGGTCCGAGTCAGCCACCACAAAGCGCAGTGGACCGGGCCGCCACTGCACCCCGGGCGCGAGCGCAGCCAACAACCGGCTATTCTGTTCCACCTCGTGCCGGCCGGGTTCGTATGGCAGCGCTTGGGTCAAGAAGGGGCGCGTCTCGGGCCAGCCGTAGCCCAGGCGGCGTGCGATGCCCGCCGTGGCCGCCAGCCAGGCGCCCCACCAATGATCGCAGCGCAGCACGACGGCGGTGTCATAGTCGGCGCCGCGCAGGTCGCGGGCGGCTTCGAGCAGGTAACGGTAGGGCGCCAGACGGCCGGACTTAGGCCGGCGCTCAAAACCGGGGAACCGGCAAGTACGGATCTCATCCACTTCCGGGTTATCCCGCAGCACATCCGCGCTCCAGGGTCCGAGCAACACTGTGATGCGCGCTGCCGGCAGGGCCTCCCGTAGGGCATGTAAAGCCGGGGTGAGAAACAGGACATCGCCCAGGTGGTCGGGACGGATCAACAGGATCGAGCGCGAGGTGGCTGCCCGCGGCGAGCGCGTGTAGAGCCGCCCGATCAGTCGCAGGCCCAGCAGCCGCACGCGCTGGGCTGGGGAGCGTCCCGGCCGGGTCAAGACTCGCAGCCCCGTTCCCCCGATAGGACCCCGGACGCGCACGTCAGGCGTCACGAGTACAGCCCTTCCAATAACGGCACGATCGCGTCCCACCCGTATTGTCTTTCGACCTCAGCCCGTGCTGCCCGGCCCAGGGCCGCAGCCTGCGCTCGCTGCAGCAACAACTCGACGACCGTCGCGGCGAAGGCTTCGGCGCTATCGGCCAGGCGGACCTGCCGGCCGTCCTCAAACGGGAATCCATCGCAGCCCAGGCGGGTCGAGACAACAGCCTGGCCCATGGCCATCGCTTCCAGTACTTTCAGCCGGGTGCCGCCGCCGATGCGCAACGGAACCACGTACACGGCCGCGCCGGCGATATAGGGCCGGACGTCCGGCACGCGGCCGGTGATGGTGATGGCCGGGCGACCGTCCAATGCCTCCAGGCGCGCGTGCGGCTGCTGGCCTACCACGTAAAAACGGGCGCCGGGCACCTGGGCGAGCACCAGGGGCAGGACCGCCTCGGCGAACCACAGCACCGCGTCAACGTTTGGCCGGTAATCCATTTTCCCGGTGAAGACCAGCGCGTGCGGCGACAGCCCTGGCGCCGGAGGTAGAACGCCCGGCCGGTAGAAATCCAAATCAACGCCGTTCGGCACTACCTTCACATCGAGACCGGGCGAAAGCCGGCGCAGCGCCTCACGGTCCGCTTCAGAGACCGCAACCACCCGGCCGGCAAACTGGCAGATGCGCCGCTCATAGGCCGTCAGCTTCCGCCATTGCACCAGCGAGTAGGCCGCGGCGAGCCAGCGTCGCGGCCGGCGGGCATCGGTCAGGAAGGTGCGCCGCTGCAACAGATACTCGGCATTATGGTCGTCGAAGATCAGGCGTGAGCGCCCGGTCAACCCCAGCACATACGGCGCCATCTCAATCCCCTCGACCTGGATCACATCGTACTCATTCTCGTGGATCAGGCGCGCCAGGTTTCCGGCCATGACCGGAGAAGCCAGGCGCAGCGCCATATCCGGAAGCGGGTTGAAGAGCGTGTCCCAGGCGCGCCGGGAGAGCTTGCGCGACGGCTGGGGCTCAGCCACGATGCTGCGGCACAGCGACTGAAGAGGGGTGATGGGCGCCTGGAACGCGCTAGGCGCTGGGGACCGGCCGCCTTCGTCGCCTGCGCCCCGCCCGCCAACCTCGACTGGCGCCGTCTGCCCGGGTGACAGGAACGTCAACAGATCCAGCTCATGGCGCCGGGCCAGGCCGGCAATCAGGTTGAAATTGCGAATGGTGGTGCCTTGATGCGGCGGATAGGGCAATTGAGGAGTCAAAATCAGGATACGCGCCATTGGGTTCCTTGGGTGAAGAATAGCGGGCTCAGGATCCGGCCACCTTTCGGTAGACCTCCATGGTCTGCTCGGCTGCCCGCTGCCAGGAAAACGCCTCAGCACGCTGCAACCCCTTGCTGCGCATTTCTGCGCGCAACGCAAGGTCGCTCAACACGCGCCACATGGCCACGGTGATCTCGTCATCATGATTGGGGTCGACCAACAGACCGGCGTCTCCTACCACTTCGGGCAGACTCGAAACGTTGGAGGCGATCACCGGCGTGCCGCAAGCCATCGCTTCGAGGGGCGTGAGACCAAACCCCTCATAAAAAGCCGGATGGACCAGGCACTGGGCGGCATTGTAAAGCTGCAACAGGTCATAGGTGCTGACGTGGCCAAGGAAATAGCAGCAGCTCTCGAGCTGCAATTCGTGGAGCAGCCCGAACACTTCTTCAGACAGCCAGCCTTGCGACCCAACCAGCACCAGGCCAGGAGTCAGCTTGTAGTCATCGCGCAGGCGACGGTAAGCGCGCAACAACCCGGTGACGTTCTTGCGCGGCTCAATGGTGCTCACAAACAAGATGAAGTCGTTGGGTATCTCGAACAGGGCCTGGACGTGGTGCAAGGCGCTGGCGCGGTCGACCGGATGGAATAACGGGTCAGCCGCTTCGTAAATCACCGAGACCTTGTCGTCAGCAGTGCCCAACATGCGCACCATATCGCGCTTGGTGCTTTCGGATACCGCGATAATATGGTGAACGTGGCGGACTGCCCGGTCGATCTGCCCATAGTAGCGCGCGCTCTCGCGCGTCAAGAAGTGGGGGTAGATAAGAAAAGCCAGGTCGTGAATCGTGATCACCGAGCAACCGTCGCTGCGTAACGGCGGGATAAAATCGGGGCTATGGAACACGTCCACGCCCAGCCGCGACACCGACCAGGGCAAAAGTGCCTGCTCCAACGCATGATGGCTCGGGACGGGCGTATGGGACACTGCGACGTTGCTGGCATCGACCAGGGGCTGCCGATTGCGCCAGTCCTGCAATAGCGTGAATTGGTCCGTCGGAAACGCGGTTGCCAACGCCTGAGCAAGGCGAAGGGTATATTCGCCGATCCCGGCTCGCGTATAGTAGACGAGGCGCGCGTCAATGCCGATATGCATGTGGCCGGCTTTGCTCCAACGGGTACATTAAAGACACGCCCTCCGCACGGGCGCTGCGGGGCGCCAGGGGAGGGCATCGGTGGCCTTGCTTAGGTTTGAGTTATCATAACACTGGGCTGTCAAGGGCGTCAAATGCCACGCAGCCCCGCAGAGCATCAGACCCCCGCGGCGTCAGCGAGCGCGCGCCCCTCGGCCAGAAGCATCTGCACGGTCTCCGGACTGTGCGCCTCGGCGTAAACGCGCAGCACCGGCTCGGTACCCGAAGGACGGATCAGCAGCCAGCTATTGTCCGCGAGCAGATATTTGACGCCGTCCAGCGTGTTGACGTAGGCCAGCGGGATGCCTGCCAGGCTGGCGGGTGCACGCGCGGCCAGGCGTTCGACCAGCGTGGCCTTTTCGAACGGCCGGGTGTGGAAGTCATTACGGGCATAGTCGAAGCGACCGAACTCAGCCCACAATTCGTCCATCAACTCTTCGGGCGATTTCCTATAGCACGCCACTACCTCGGTCAGCAACAGGCCCATCAGGACGCCATCCCCTTCCGGGATGTGCCCCTTAATGCTGATGCCGCCGGATTCCTCGCCGCCGATCAGAACGTTGTCGGACAGCATGAGGTCGCTGATGTGATTGAAGCCCACCGGGGTCTCATAGATGGGTAAGCCGTACTTGCTCGCCAGCCGATTAAGTAGCTGGGTCGTAGATACCGTCTTGACCACCGATCCGGTCAGGCCGCGCCGTTCTACCAGGTAGCGCAGACAGAGAGCCATGATGCAGTGTGGGTCGATAAAGCGCCCGCTGGGTCCCACCGCGCCGATGCGGTCAGCGTCGCCGTCGGTCGCCAGGCCGAGATCGGCCTTGCCCTGGACCACGCGCTCGATCAAGGGACGGAGGTGTTTCTCGATGGGCTCCGGATGGATGCCATTGAAGCCGGGGTTCATCTCACCCCGAATCTCGCTGACGTCAACACCCGCCCCGGCCAGCAGATCGTGCAGATAGCCGCGGCCCGTGCCGTACATGGCATCTACCACCACCCGCAGGCCGGCCCGGCCGATGGCGGCGAAATCGATAAGGTGGCGCAAGTGCTCGCCATAAGCCGGAAATGGGTCAAAGCGGGAGACCAGACCCTGGGCTAACGCGTCGTCATAATCGAGGCACTGCGGCTCGCGGCCGGCGGCCAGGTTCGCGGCCAGCCGCTGCTCGACACGTTTGGTATCAGCCGGGCTGGCGCTGCCGCCATAGGCCGCCTTTAGCTTGATCCCGTTATAGCGCGGCGGATTGTGGCTGGCGGTGATCATGACGCCGCCGACGGCGCCAAGTTGCGGAATGGCATAAGAGATGACAGGGGTGGGCGCATCGGCCTTCGCCAGGCTCACTCGCAGCCCATTGCCCGCCAGCACTTCGCTCATCGCTATCGCATACCGGTCAGATAAGAAGCGGGTATCGAAGCCCACCACGGCACAAGGCGGCGGCGCCTTGCCGGGATCGGGCGCTCCCGGACAGGACTCNATCAATACCTCAGCAATCGCCTGNGCGACATGCCGCACGTTGGCGAAGGTGAATTCATCGCTGATCACCGCGCGCCAGCCATCCGTTCCAAACTTGATCGCCATAAACTCACCTTTATTGGAAGAGTGCGACTGCGTCACCGTTGGGTATCGATGAGCAGAGCGTCTGTACCAGGCTGCTCACGAGCCGCTTGTATTTAGCCACGATTTCGTCGGCCGCGGGCCCCGACCTGGCCTCGGCCACCACGTGGAAAATCGGCCTGTCCGCATCCGGCCGGATCAGCACCCATTCNTCTTCGTCCAGGTGCACCTTGATCCCGTCCAGCGTCTCGGTATGATAGCGGGCAAATTGTTCCAGCAAGCAGCGCATCACGCGGCCCTTGGTATCCCAGGTCGCTTCGGCCTGGTCGGCAGCCATGAAGAAGGGCGGCAGCTCCGCAATCACCTCTGACAACCGAGAGTGCTGCAAGGCCAGCAACTCCAGCAGTTTGCCCAAGGCAAACAGCCCGTCCACCGCGGGGTGAAGAGCGGGGAAGATAAAGTTGCCGTTCCCGTCGCCGGCCAGGCTTACACCATCGCTGGCCGCAGCTTCCATCATCGCCTGCGGATCCACCGAACACCGNCGTANAACCCCCCCGTAGCGCTCCGCCAGGCGCTCGAACACGTTGGACTGATCGGCTGTGACGACGATAGTCGCCCCGGGATAGGAGCGGAGGACCAGGGCCGTCATCGCCGCAGCCATCACCTGGTCGGGGACCGACGTTCCGGTGTCGTCGGCCGCAAATATCTTTTCGCCGCCAATGTCCAGGCGTACCCCCAGGCTTGTGTCACCCAATGCTCCGGTGATCGTCGCGAGCTGAGCCCGCTCGGCATTGAACTCCTCTTGCAGCAACGATATCTTGTTGGGATCAACGCGCGCGTTGAGAGGCACCGCGTCAACGTTGAGACGCTCCAGGATATCAGGCAGGATGTCAGCGGTTGGCGCATGGGCGTAGTCGACCACGATCTTGAACTTAGCGGCGCGCACGGCCTGCACGTCAATTGCGGCCAGGTAGCCGTGCACATAGACGTCGGCCACGTCCGGCGCATAGTCGATGTTGCCGATGTCATCCATGAAAACCCGGCGAAAGTCCTCGCGGAAGAAGGCCTGTTCCACTGCCCGCTCTTGTTCGCGGGTCAGATTCAATCCGCGGCTATCGATGAAACGGATATCAACCACACGTTGGTCGAACGGTGAAAGCCGCACGTGTACGCCGCCCGAGGCGTCAACCGTACGCGTGTAATAGCGCGCGACAGGGATCGGAACTGTCCTCAGGTCCAACACGTCGTTCCCGGCCGATGGCAGACCTGAGACAAGCGCCCGCTTGAGCATGCGTGGGCTGCGGTGCGGGTCGCGGTTGATCGTCACCTTGCTGCCCTTGGGGAGCACTGAACCGAAGGCTGCGCCCAGCCGGGCGACAAAGTCCGGTGTCAGGTCCACGTTGACCACTCCGGTCACGCCGTAGCGGCCAAACAATACTCGCCGGCCATGCGATCCCCAGATAATACTGTGGCTGACCGTCGCCTGGGCGTCGACCTCTTTGTTGGGCCAGATCTTGACACCCGGCTGGATCACAGCGCCCTCGCCTATCACCGTCCGGTCGCCGACTACCGCGCCCTCGAAGATGACTGCGCGCGCCTTGACGCTGCACTGCCGGCCGATCACCGCGCCATGCAACTCGGCCCCTTCGCCCAAGTAGCAGTTACGCATGATGATGCTGCGATCCACGCGCACCCGGTTGTCGAGGACCGTGTAGTCGCGTATCACCGCCGGCCCATGGATAACCACCCCACCTTTGATCTTGACTTCCTGCCCCAGGTAGATAGGGCCAAACAACTGCGCATCCGGCGCAATCTCGACCGGTCCCCCCGTCCAGATCCCGCCACCGATGTGCTGGCCCAACTCGCCGAGGTGCACCACTCCATTAAGCAGGTCGGCATTCGCCCGCTGGTACTCTATCAGCGTGCCGGTATCGCACCAGTAGCCTTCCGTCAGCGCGCCATAGAGCGCCTCGCCCTGGGCGAGCATGGCCGGAAAAACGTCGTGGCTCCAATCCAGGTTGTTCCCGGCCGGGATGCGGTTCAGCACTTCAGGTTCCACGATGTAGATCCCGGTATTGACTGCATCCGAAGTGACCTCGCCCCAGCCCGGTTTCTCCATGAATTGGGTGATGCGCCCATCCTGGCCCACGTTGATTACGCCAAACTCGAGAGGGTTAGACACTTGGAACAGTGCGATCGTCACCAGGGCCTGCCGTTCGCGATGGTGCTGGACAATCGACATCAAGTCGAGATTGGTAAACGAGTCGCCGCTGATGACCAGGAACGGTTCATCGTCAGGCAGCAAGGACTCCGCGTTCTTGACGCTACCGGCGGTGCCCAATGGCGTATCTTCGATGACGTATTCGATGTTCATGCCCAGGTTCTTGCCATCGCCGAAGTAGTCCTGGATCAAAGTGGGCATGTATTGGAGCGTCACGACAACATCGACGATACCATGATGCTTGAGCAGCCNGAAAATATGTCCGAGCAACGGGCGATTCGCGACCGGCAGCATAGGCTTGGGCCGGGTCAAAGTCAGCGGACGTAGGCGAGAACCCTCTCCGCCAGCNATCACGACCGCTTTCATGCAAACTCCTTCGGTTTTCGTGGTTNGGGATTGCGCTACGCTACGCAATACGAGAACGGAGAGCGTCATCTGGCCAGGCAGAGAAGAATCATAGGGAGNACGATATGACGCTCGAACGACCGCGACGGACGGCAGCNGCCGTCCGTAAGTCAGATAATACCACAGATAACTAGCGCGCGACAAGTTATTATGATTACCGGGCGAAGCACCCGTTCGGCGGCAAACGACGGCAACGAAAGGCGGATTTCATGCCTTCATGTCCCCTATGATATACTTTTTTGTTATGGAAGAAAGAAGTCTGCGGGTGTTGGAATTCGCCAAGATACGTGAACGCCTGGCCGCTTTCACCTCCTTCACCGTGGGCCGGGAACGCGCACTCGCCCTGTTGCCAATCGACGATGTTCGGCTGGTGCGCGAGTGGCAAGCAGAGACCCGCGAAGCGCAACGTCTGCTGGAAGAGAAGAGCGACGTTCACTTGGGGGGTGTACACGACCTACGCCCGCAGCTCGAGCAAGCGGTGCGCGGCAGAATTCTCCTGCCCACTGACCTGTTGGACGTGCGCAGCACCTTGCAGCGCGCGCGCAGCCTGCAGCGCACCCTCAGTCGGGTGGCAGATAGCTTTCCCCACGTGGCCGATGTCGCGTCGCGCATCGTCGTGGCGCAGCACGTGATCGATGAGGTAACCCGCTGCATCGATGAGCGCGGTGAGGTGCTGGACAGCGCCAGCGAGGCTCTCGAACGCGCTCGCCGCCAACTGCGCGAGTCTCACAGCCGCCTGCTGGAACGTATGCAACGCATCGTCACTACGGCCGGCAACCAGCCCTATCTGCAAGAACCGATCGTGACGCAACGCCAGGGACGTTACGTGATCCCAGTACGCGCTGAGTTCAAGGGCCGTATTCCCGGTCTTGTCCATGACCAATCCGGCAGCGGCGCCACCCTTTTCATTGAGCCGCTGGCCGTGGTAGATCTGAATAACCGATGGCGCGAGGCCGAGCTGGCCGAACAGGAGGAGATCCGGCGCATTCTGAGCGCGCTCAGCGAAACTGTTGCCGCCGAAGCCGGCCCCATCCAGCGGACCGTGGAAGCGCTGGGTGACCTGGACTTTATCTTCGCCAAGGGACGCTATGCGCACGAGATCCGCGGCGTCGAGCCGGAGCTGAAAGACTGGAAGACCCCGACGAGTGCGCCGACGCGCAGCCGGGCCAACACGGCGGCGAAGAAACCGCCGGAGGGGCCGCCCCAAAAGGCCCAGGCCGACGTTCGTCACCCCGGCAGTGCGATCGACTTGAAACAAGCGCGGCACCCATTATTGGACCCCCTCACCGTCGTGCCGGTCGACATTTACATCGATGACAACTTCTTCGTCCTGGTGGTCACAGGGCCGAACACGGGGGGAAAGACGGTCACGCTCAAGACTACCGGGCTGCTGACGTTGATGGCACAAGCCGGTTTGGCGATCCCCGCTGGGGAAGGATCTTCGCTATCGGTATTCGAAGAGGTGTTGGCCGACATCGGGGACGAACAGAGCATCGAGCAGAGCCTCTCCACCTTCTCGTCGCACATGACGCATATCGTGCAAATTCTCGAACAGGCCTCGCCCCGCTCGCTGGTCCTGCTGGACGAGCTTGGCGCAGGCACGGACCCGGAAGAGGGCGCGGCGCTGGCCCAGGCCCTGCTCAATACCTTGTTGGCGCGCGGCATCACCACCCTGGCGACAACGCACTATTCAGAGCTCAAGGTCTTTGCCCACAACACGCCCTTCGTCGCCAACGCCAGTGTCGAGTTCGACATCGAAACGCTGAGCCCGACCTACCGTTTGAGCATCGGCCTGCCGGGTCGTTCCAACGCCTTCGCCATCGCCCGCCGCCTGGGCCTGCTGGAACCGATAGTCGAACAGGCCGAGGCCCTGGTATCGCCCGAGTCTTTGGAAACCGAGACCATGTTGGCGGAGATCAAGCGGGCGCGCGAGGCCGCGCTGGAGGCCGAATCGGCGGCCAAGCTGGAACGCCGGCGGGCCGAGGCGCTGAACGCCGACCTGCGCTACCGCCTGGGCAGCGTCGAGGAAGCGCGCCGCCAGGTATTGGCTGAGGCGCGCGCGGCTGCGGCAGCCGAGCTGGACAACGTGCGCCAGGAGATCGCGCGCGTGCAGGAGAGCCTGGACGATGTGGCCAAGGGCCCAACTCGCCACGAAGCCTGGTTGGCTGAGGCTGAAGAGGTTCTGGCGCGCCGCGCGGCGGCGCTGAAGCCCCTACTCTCGACTCAAACGCCCTCTCCCGTCATGATCGACGGGCCATTGCAGCCTGGCGATGTCGTCTGGGTACCCTCCCTCCAGGCTACCGGTCAGGTGGCCAGCCTGGGCGCGACTGACGTCGAATTAAGCGTCGGCTCGTTCCGCCTCAAGCTGGCACAGAACCGGGTCGAGTTGCGGCAGCGCGGGGGCCAGGAAGCCATACAGGCCGGACCAAGCGCCCCCAAAACCCCCAATCCCGGCATGGAGCTGGACTTGCGAGGGTTGACAGTCGATGACACGCTGATTGAGCTGGACCACTACCTGGATTCCGCCTATCGTGCCGGGCTGCCTTTCGTGCGCATCATCCACGGCAAGGGTACNGGCGCCCTGCGGCAAGCCGTGCGTGACGAACTGCGCCATCATCCGTTGGTCAGCGAATACCGCGCCGGCGAAAACAATGAGGGCGGCGAGGGCGTGACCGTGGCGAAACTGGTGCAAAGGTGAGGCGTGACACCGGCCACGCTGCATTGATGAGGCATGGCCTTGACTAAGAAACGTCTGCGCGGACTCGTCCAGGTACTCCTCAGCCTCGCGCTGCTGGCCTTCATCCTCAGCCGCGTGCACTGGGCGGAAGTATGGGGCGCCCTGCAGCACATGCAGCCAGGCTGGCTGGTGCTGGCCTGGGCGCTGTTCTTGCTGGGCATCCTTGTGCGGGCGGCTCGTTGGCACATCCTCCTGAGCGCCCTCGGCGTGCGCCGGCCACTGGCCGAGCTGAGCGCATGGTATTTCGTCGGCTCGTTTTTCAACATGCTTCTACCCACCGGCTTCGGCGGTGATGCCGTGCGGGTGGTGGAGTTGGCCCAGGATACCAGCCGCCCCGGCGCAGTGCTAAACAGCGTGCTGGTCGACCGTTACCTGGGCATTATGGTGTTGTTGCCGATGGGGTTGTTGGCGGGCTTGGCGGCCGGCATCCGCTCCGGTCTGGCTCCGGTACGCGCCGGAGTGTTCGCCCTGACGGCGATGCTGTTTACCGGGGGATTGGCGGTTGCCTGGCTGCTGCGTCGCGCCTGGTGGTCGCGGCTGGCAGAACGACCGGACCTGGCGGGTAAGCTTGTGCGGGCGCTGCGGCTGCCGGCGCTGTCCGACGCGGTTATGCCCTACGGACGCCGCGCCATGCTGCCGGCGCTGGCCGTCTCGCTGCTATTCAACATACTGCAGATCGGTTGGAACGTGGCCCTGGCCTATGGGCTCGGACTGCGACTGCCGCTGACAACCTTCCTGGTGTTCGTGCCACTGACTGCGGTTGCCTTGTTGCTTCCCGCCTTCGGTGGCTTGGGCGTGCGCGAGCTGAGCTACGTCGGCTTGTTCGGCAGCGCCGGAGTGGCGCAGGCCAGCGCCCTGGCCCTGTCGTTAAGCGTCTATGCCGTCACCTTATCAATAGGGCTGATGGGCGGCGCGATTTACCTCGCGATGGGCTTACGCCAGGCCGGGCGACGACCGATGAAAGTCGAGCAACATGGATCCTGAGTTGACCATCGTCATCCCGCTCTACAATGAAGTTGAGAACGTCGATCCGCTCCATGCCGAGCTATCGGCAGCGCTGGACGGGATCGGCCGTAGCTACGAGGTCATCGTGGTCGACGACGGCAGTCGCGATGGCAGCTTTGAGTGCTTGAAGGCAGTGCATGCCGCCGACCCGCGCTGGCGCATCATCCGCTTCCGCCGCAACTTCGGCCAAACCGCCGGCTTCGCCGCCGGGTTCTCGGCCGCGCGCGGCGCCGTCGTCATAACGTCCGATGCCGATCTGCAAAACGACCCGCGCGATATCCCGCGCTTGCTGGCCAAGATGGACGAAGGCTTCGACATCGTGAGTGGCTGGCGCGTTCATCGCAAAGAGCCGTTTTTCAGCCGACGCCTGCCCTCCCTGCTCGCCAACCGCATGATCTCCGGCGCGACCGGGGTGGTCCTGCACGACTACGGCTGTTCCTTGAAGGCCTACCGCAGCGAGGTCGTGAAAACCCTGCGCCTGTACGGCGAGTTACACCGCTTCATACCCGCCGTCGCCAGTTGGATGGGTGTGACGGTGGCCGAGGTGCCGGTTAACGACCGGGCACGTCGCTTCGGCCAGAGCAAGTATGGCATCACCCGCACCTTCAAGGTGCTGCTCGATCTGATCACCGTGCGCTTCATGCTCGGCTACTCCACCCGGCCGTTGCACATCTTCGGCGGGCTGGGGCTGATCTCGGGCGGCCTGGGCCTGCTTGCCGGCCTGTATCTGACGATCGTCAAGCTTGTCCTCGGCCAGAACATCGGCAACCGCCCGCTGCTTCTGCTGGCGGCCCTCCTCATCATCCTGGGCGTGCAGATGATTAGCATGGGCCTGGTGGCTGAAATGGTCATGCGCACCTATCACGAGGCGCAGAACAAGCCGATCTATGTGATTCGTGAGACACTCGAATGATTGACGCGCGGCCGCCAGCCCCGCCGCCCACGTTGAAAGGACACACTCCATGAGTTTTCGTTCTCCGGCGCAGCGCTTACGCCAGCACCACGCGATCGAACATGCCAGCATCACCGTCCTCAGCAAACTGATGCCGACGGCACACCTCGTCGCGCGCAGTGATCTGATGGGATTCATCGTTTACGGCGACGTGGACTCAGGGTTGCTACGCGAAGCAACCGAACAGGGATTGAGCCGCCTGCAGGCGGGCGAATCTTCCCTTGCGGTCCATCCCAACTGCGGCACCAACCTGGTTGCAGCGGGGATGCTCAGCGGCGTGGCCGCATTGTTGGCCGGCTCGGCGGGTCATAACCGCTCGTGGATGGACCGGTTGCCCAGCGCGGTGCTCGGCGCCACACTCGGCCTGATTCTGGCCCAACCGTTCGGGCGCTGGCTGCAACAGAACGTGACCACCAGCCCCGAAGTGGACGGCCTGCAGGTCGCCTCGGTTACGCGGCTCAACGACGGGCCGGTAGTCCGCCACCGCGTGTCATTTGCCGGTTAATCATGATCACGCTGATCCACGGCCCCGCGGAGTTGTTGCGCGCCGAAGCAGTCGCGCAGATCCGCGCGCACATCGCCCCTGATCCTGCCCTGGCCGAGCTTAACACGGTTGTCCTTGATGGCCGGTTGGCCAGCCTGGCGGATATCCAGTTCGCGTGCGAGTCGCTGCCCTTTCTGGCCGAACGGCGGCTGGTCGTGNTGGAAGGGTTGCTGCGGCGGGCCGCGGCCGCCAA
>JGI24132J36420_10001027_pt1 | contig 12949 bp, 10 predicted proteins | sample BarGraNGADG00212_3_FD_36420 | JGI IMG/M metagenome (IMG submission 36420) | reverse complement strand
TCGGGGGTCGCTGGCTGGGGGGTGAGCACCCGGTACCGTTCGGCGGTGAACTCGCCCGTCTTCACGTTGACTGGAGCGGCCTTGATGCCGGTGCCGCCGATATCGACGCCGAGCGCGATGTTCTTGCTCATGGCGCCGTCAAGATCTCGTAGCCGTCGACCGTGATGAGCACCGTGTTCTCAAACTGGGCCACCCACGATCCGTCGTCCGTTGCGACTGTCCAGTCGTCATCCCACTCGTGGTTGCTTTGGGACCCTGCAACCAGCATCGGCTCAACCGTGAAGACCATGCCTACCTCGATGATGTCGGAGTGATACGGGGCCGCGTCGTAATGGGGAATCACGAGCCCAGTGTGGAAAGCGGGGCCCACGCCATGGCCGGTGTAGTCGCGAACTGACTCGAAGCCATGGCGTGCCGCGTACTTCTCGATGACGCGGCCGATGACGTTGACCTCGCGACCGGGGCGCGCGGCCTTGATCCCGCGCATCATGGCCTCGCGCGTCACGTCGACGAGTTGCCGTGCCTGTTCAGAGCCCTCGCCGGCAATGAAAGAGCCGCAGTTGTCGCCGTGCACGCCGCTCTTGAAGGCCGTGATGTCGACCTTGACGATGTCGCCCTCGTGGATGACGGTCGAATCGGGGATGCCGTGGCAAATGACCTCGTTGACCGAGGTGCATAGCGACTTGGGGTAGGGCGGCTTCCCCGCAGCCGAGGGGTAGCCGAGCGTCGATGGGTACGCGCCGTTGTCGACCATAAACTCGTGACCGATGCGGTCGAGCTCGTCGGTGGTGATCCCAGGGCGCACGTGGCGACCCACCTCGGCGAGCGCCTGCGCGGCGATGCGGCCGCTCTCGCGGATGCGCTCGACGGTCTCCGCGTCGGGGACGTCGCCGCCCTTCCACCGTGCGGCACTCTTCTTGCCGACGTACTCTGGAGCCTCAATTCCCTGGGGTACATCCCGCCGAGGAGAAACGACACCCTTGGCAATGCGCTCGCGAACCGGTCCCATACTTGGCAGTCTAGACGTGGAGGTCAACGCCCATGGAATCGCACAGCGACAAGATCGAGTACTTCTTCAACACCGCCACAGGCATGGTCGAGGAGGGACGCCAGAGTTCTTGGGAGCATCTGCTCGGTCCCTTTGCCACCCCTGAAGCCGCCTCGCACGCGCTCGACATCGCCTCGGACAAGTCCGACGCGTGGGACGACGAAGACAAGGCGTGGCGAGGGGACAACTAGCGGGTGGAGTTAGACCCCGTCGCGCCAGGAGTGCTTCGGCTCGTAGCCGAGAACGCGCCGGGCCTTGTCAATCGAGAGCAGTGTTTCGTGCTCGCCGAGCTCCTTCGTGACATGCACGTTCGGGAATTGTTCGGCGACGAGTTCCGCGCTTGAGCGGGACATCACCGTGTCCGCGTTGGCGATGACGAAGTTGTCGAAGCCTCGCTTCACATACTCGAGGCCCTTGATCACGGCCTGGGCGCCGTCCCTCGCGTCGATGTAGCCCCACAGGTTCCAGCGCCGCAACATCGCATCGGCGTCGAAGGCGGGAAAGCCCGCGTATTCCTCCGGGTACATCACGTTCGAGAAGCGCAACGCAATGATGCTCAACGTGGGGTCCCAGCGGCAGAACTGGGCCGCCATGGTCTCCTCGAGGTGCTTGACGAGGGAATAGTTCGACTCGGGTCGGCTCACGTCCTCGTCGACGGGGATGTAGGGCGGGTCGATCTCGAACGGCAGCCCCAGCACCGTCTCCGACGACGCGTAGACGATCTTCTTGACGCCGGCCCGCTTGGCGCCCTGGAACACATTGAACGTGGCAGGCATGTTGTTGTGGAACGTCGCCACGTCGGTGACCTGGCCAGGCGCGGGGACTGCCGCGAGGTGAACCACGGCATCGACGCTTCCGTACCTGTCCTGCACGCCGAACATTGCGTCGACGGTCTGGCCATAGTCCGTCAGGTCGATGCGCGTGTAATCGTGGCTAGGCGCGGCCGGTGCCGAGTCAAGGCCGTGGACGTCGTAGCCAGCGGACGCGAGTTCCTGTACGACCACCCTGCCCAGCTTGCCCTTGCTGCCGGTGACAATGACGGTGGTCATCAGGCGCCGCTCCTATTCGTCGAATGTGTGGCTCGGGCCGGGGAACGTCGCGCCCTTGACCTCGCCAACGTACGCTGCAGCCGCATCGCGCATCGCCTTGCCCACCTCGCCAAAGTGCTTGGAGAAGCTGGGACTCCAGTCGGCCATGCCGAGCGCATCGAGCCACACGAGAACCTGGCCATCGGTGTGGGGCCCTGCGCCGATGCCGATCGTGGGGATGTCGAGCGCTGCGGTGAGCTTCTCCGCGACGGGGGAGATGACCATCTCGAGCACGATCATGCACGCGCCCGCCTCCTGAAGCGCGAGCGCGTCGGCGAGCATGTCGTCGTACGCGCCATCGCCCCGACCCTGGATGCGGCGGCCCCCCAGCATGTTCTCGCTTTGCGGAGTGAAGCCCAGGTGACCGACAAACGGGATTCCCGCGTCGACCAGGGCCTTGACCTGCTTGGCCACGCGACGGCCGCCCTCGAACTTGATGGCGTGCGGCTGGGCCTCCTTCATCATGCGAATCGCGGATGCGACGGCCTGCTGAGGGGAGACCTCGTAACTGCCGAAGGGGAGGTCTGCGATGACGAACGCCTTCTGCGCGCCGCGGGACACGGCGCGGGCCAACGGGATCATCTCGTCGAGGGTGACCACGCCGGTGTTGTGGTGACCGAGGATGTTGTCGCCGAGGGAGTCGCCCACAAGCAGGACGTCGACTCCCGCCTCGTCGAAGAGTTTGGCGGTGGGGTAGTCGTAGGCCGTGAGCATCGTGATCTTCTCGCCGCGAGCCTTCATTTCGCGGAAGTGATGGATGCGCACCTTCTTGCGTTCGGTCATGACTCCACTTTCTCACGAATGCCTGAAGACGTGACCTCCAGCGCCTGCTAGTCGGCGCTTGGTGACCACGTAGAGGCGGTTCGTGCGCGCCAGTCGGCGCTGGTGACCGTTCGGGCCTTCAGCTACCGTGCGCTTGCTCGCGGGCGTTGAGTGGTCACCAGCGCCGACTGAGGCGCAGGGGAGCGTCAGAAGTGGTCACGAGGGACGCGCCGAGACGCTTCAAGTGGTCACCACGGTCACGAGGCGCGTGCGGGCGCGCTCGCTCCGCCTACTCGGCCGTCTCGCGCCAGCGGCTCGTGATCGGCAGCCTGCGGTCCCGACCAAACGCGAGCGCAGTCACCTTCGGGCCCGGCGGGTATTGCCTGCGCTTCCACTCTGCCCGATCTACCAGGGACAACACCTTGTCGACCACGACCTCGTCAAAGCCGCGAGCCAGAAGTTCCGCTCGGCCCTCGGCGTGCTCTACGTACGCATCAAGAACCTCGTCCAGCAGCTCGTAGGGCGGGAGCGAGTCCTGGTCCATCTGACCTGGCCGCAATTCGGCGCTCGGGGCCTTGTCGATCGAATTGGCAGGGATCGGCTCAACCTCGCCGAGCTCGCGCGCCCGCGCATTGCGCCAACGCGCGAGGTCCCACACCCTGGTCTTGTCGAGATCCTTGAGCGGGGCGAAGCCGCCGATGCTCCCCGCGTCGTAGATCGTGGCGTAGCCAGTAGCGAGCTCCGACTTGTTTCCCGGCGCGATAACCATGTGGCCCTCGCGGTTGGAGATGGCCATGAGGATCACGGCGCGCACGCGTGCCTGGAGATTTTCTTCGGCCACGCCGGTCAGCGCCAACTGGTCCTGGAAGGCGGCCACCAGAGGAGCGATCGGTTGCACGCGATAGTCGGCGCCCAGACGCTTGGCGAGGTCGGCAGCGTCGTCTAGCGAGTGCTGAGATGAGTACTCCGAGGGCATTGCCACGCCGACAACATTCGCGCCACCCACGGCATCCGCCGCAATCGCGGCCGTGAGCGCGGAGTCGATGCCGCCGGAGACGCCGAGCACGACCGACCGGAAGCCGTTCTTCCCTAGGTAGTCCCGCAGGCCGGTCACCACAGCCTGGTAGACCTGCTCGTCGTCCGACGCAAAGTCGATAACGCTGGCCTGTAGAGGCGCCTCTCCCGCGGCGGGCAGATCCCACAGCAGCAGCGCGTCGGCAAAGCCGGGGGAGTTCGCCATCCACGCGCCGTCGGCGGCGACGATGAACGAGTGGCCGTCAAACACGAGGTCGTCCTGGCCACCCCACATGTTGACGTAGGCGAGGGGGGCGCCCACCTCGGCGGCGCGTCGGCGCGCCAAGTCGGTACGTACGCGGCCCTTGCCCTCCTCAAAGGGCGAGCCGTTGAGCACGAGCAACAGGTCGATATGGGCGTCGGCCATCGCCGCCACGGGTCCACCGTCTTGCCAGATGTCCTCGCAAATCACGACGCCGATGCGGCGGCCGTCGACGGTGATCACGCAAGGTTTGGTGCCGGAGGCGAAAATGCGTCGCTCGTCGAAGACGCCGTAGTTGGGCAAGTGGTGCTTCGAATAACGTGCGGTGATCGCGCCGTTCTCCATCACGACTGCGTCGTTCGTGGGGTGCCCCCCAGCGTTGACCCCAAGAGTGCCGAGAATGACGGTGAGATGGCCAAGGCCATGCGCCACGAGATCGGTGGCCAGGGACTGCACCGCTTGCTCGGCGGCGCGTTGAAAACTCTCGCGCAGGGCGAGGTCTTCGATCGGGTACCCCGTGATCACCATCTCGGGGAAGGCGACGATGCGCGCTCCTGCTTCGGCCGCTTCGCGGGCTCGCGACAGCACAAGTGTCGCGTTACCAGCGATGTCTCCCACGCAGGGGTTGACTTGGGCCAGGGCGATGGTGAGGCCAGACATGCCGCCAGCCTACGCGGGACAGGCACCCCGGTCACGTCACACAAACGTCATCTGGATGGGGCAAGATGGGGAGCATGGATAAGCAGCAGGAATATGTGCTTCGCAGTGTCGAGGAGCGCGACATCCGCTTCGTTCGCTTGTGGTTTACCGATGTGCTCGGAATCCTCAAGTCGGTGGCGATCGCGCCCGCGGAACTGGAGAACGCCTTCGCCGAGGGGATCGGCTTCGACGGCTCGGCCGTCGAGGGTCTGACCCGCGTCTATGAGGCGGACATGCTCGCGATCCCAGACCCGACGACCTATCAGGTGCTGCCGTGGCGCGGCGACCGTCAAGGCGCCGCACGCATGTTCTGCGACATTCACCTTCCCGATGGCGAGGCCGCGCTTTCGGACCCGCGCCAGGTGCTCAAGCGCACGCTCGACAAGGCGTCGGGACAGGGCTTTACGTTCTACACGCATCCCGAGATCGAGTTCTACCTGTTCAAGCCGCTCGAGGAGGGCAAGCTGCCTCGCCCGGTAGACCAGGCAGGCTACTTCGACAACGTGCCGCGCGGCACGGGGCACGAGTTCAGGCGGACGGCGATCACGACGCTTGAAGAGATGGGAATCTCCGTCGAGTTCAGCCACCACGAGGCTGGGCCGGGCCAGAACGAGATCGACCTGCGGTACGCCGATGCCCTCACCACGGCGGACAACATCATGACCTTCCGGACTGCCATCAAGGAGGTCGCGCTCGAGCAGGGCCTCTACGCGTCGTTCATGCCCAAGCCGCTTGCGAATGCCCCCGGTTCGGGAATGCACACGCACTTGAGCCTCTTCGAAGGCGATCGGAACGCGTTCCACGATCCCGCAGCCGAGTTCGGGCTGTCGACGGTTGCGCGCCAGTTCATGGCGGGCCTGCTCAAGCACGCGCCAGAGATCACGGCCGTGACTAACCAGCACGTGAACTCGTACAAGAGGCTGTGGGGTGGCTCCGAGGCGCCGAGCTACGTGTGCTGGGGCTCGAACAACCGTTCCGCGCTGGTGCGCATCCCCATCCACAAGCCCACCAAGGGCCAGTCGGCCAGGGTCGAGTACCGCGCGATCGACTCGGCGGCGAACCCGTACCTTGCATTCTCCGTGATTCTTGCCGCGGGCCTCAAGGGCATCAAGGAGGGCTACGAGCTCCCCGACGGCGCCGAGGACGACGTGTGGGAGTTGAGCGCGGCCGAGCGCAAGGCGATGGGATATGAGCCCTTGCCCTCTTCGCTCGCTGAGGCGGTCGGCGTGATGGAGAAGTCGGAGCTCGTGGCAGAGACGCTGGGAGAGAACGTCTTCGACTTCTTCTTGCGGAACAAGCGCGAGGAATGGACGGCGTACCGCGCCCAGGTGACACCCTTCGAGCTGGAGCGTTATCTCGGCGTTCTCTGAGCACTTCGGAGCCCGAGCGCTCGGGGCGATGAGTGCCTGTGCGCTTAGGGTAGATGCGTGACAGGTCGAGAACTCAGCGCTGCGGCGCAGATGCGGCGCGCGGGCGTCCACGATCCCGACAGGGCAATCCGTCTCGTTGCCGACATCGAGGCCGTCGTGGGCGCGAAGATTGACGACGCTCCCAAGGCACTGTCGTACCTGGCAGATCCCGATACTGGGTTACTCAACTTGTTGCGCCTGGTTGAGTCCGCTCGCGACAAGGGTGTGCTTGACGACCTCGCGGCCTTGAGAGGAACGACCGCGGGAAACAAGTTGGGGATGCTCCTTGGTGCATCGCGCGCGCTCGGCGACTTCTTGGTGAGGCATCCCGACGTCGCGGTTGACGCGCCCTCATGGGGCCAAGACATCCGGCCCGACGCATCGGGAGCGAGAACCACGCTGCTGACGGCGGTGGGCGCCGACCCGGGCTCGCTCGCCCCTGTCGCCGCGATCACGGGTGCGGCCGGTGTCGACGCGATGAGGATCGCCTATCGTCGCGAACTCGCGGAGATTGCCGCGATCGACGTCTCCTCCGCCAACCCACTCGCGGTCGAGCCTGCCGTAAGCGCCGCGCTCGCGGACCTCGCTGGCGCGGCGCTCGAGGCTGGACTGGCGATCGCCAGGGCGGAAACGCCCGGCCATGAGTCCGCGCGCCTTGCGATTATGGCGATGGGAAAGTGCGGCGCACGCGAACTCAACTACGTCTCGGACGTCGACGTGATCTACGTCGCCGAGCCCGCCGACGGGTTCGAAGAGGGCCCAGCTATGGCTGTCGCAACGGCGCTCGCTTCACGTGCCGCCGCCGTGTGTTCGGCTCCGTCGTCCGAGCCTCCCTTGTGGCAGGTCGACCCCAATCTCCGGCCGGAGGGCAAGGACGGGGTGCTCGTGCGCCGCGTCGAGTCGCATCGCGCCTACTACGAGCGTTGGGCCGAATCATGGGAATTCCAGGCCCTGCTCAAGGCGAGGACCGTCGCTGGTGACCTCGAGGTGGGTCAGGCCTATCTCGATGCCGTGTGGCCGTTTGTGTGGACCGCCGTTGAACGCGACGGCTTCGTTCAGTCCGCTCAAGCGATGCGCAAGCGGGTCGAGTCGCACATCCCGCTCAAGGAGAAGGATCGCGAGATCAAGCTCGGTCCCGGCGGCCTGCGCGATGTCGAATTCACGATCCAACTCATTCAGCTCGTCCACGGGCGTTCCGACCCGTCGCTCAGGGTCCGCGGCACCCTCGAGGGCCTGCGGGCGCTCAGAGACGGTGGCTACGTGGGGCGCACTCAAGCGGCTTCTCTCGATCGCGGCTACCGACAGTTGCGCGTATGGGAGCACCGGCTGCAGTTGCGCAGATTGAGCCGCACGCACCTCATGCCAGAGACTGACGAGGACAAGCGGATACTGGCTCGCGCTTCCGGCTTCGCCACCGTCGGCTACATGGAGGAGGTGTGGACCGATGTGCGCCGCGACGTCCGCACGATGCACCTCGAGATGTTCTACAGGCCCATCCTCGGAATGGTGGCTCAGTTGAGCACCGACGAGGTGGCGCTCTCCGAGGAGCCGGCGCGGGCGCGACTCGCCGCGATTGGTTTCAGGGACCCGGCGGGCGCCCAGCGCCACATCGCCGTCCTCACCCAGGGCCTCTCGCGTCGCGCCGCGATTCAGCGTCAACTCTTGCCCGCGATGATTGGCTGGTTCGCGGCGGGCCCCGATCCGGATGCGGGTCTACTCGCCTTCAGGCAACTCGCCGAGCAGCTGGAGAGTAGCCACTGGTTCCTCAAGCTCCTGCGCGACTCGGGGACAGCGGCCGAGCGCCTCGCGATCCTCTTGTCGACGTCGGGCTTTGTGACGAAGGCGCTGCTCACGTCTGCCGAGGACATCACGTGGCTTGATAACGACGACGATCTTGCGCCAGTGCCCGTCGAGCGGCTCGACCGTGAGGCCCAAGCCATCGTCGACCGTGCCGACGACGAGGAAAAGGTCATCACGGCGTTGCGGGGTCTCCGGAGGCGCGAGGTCGTGCGCACTGCGGCCGCGAACGTTCTCGCGCTACAAGACTCGGTGACCGCCGCGGCGTCCGTGACCCAGGCCGCCGACGTCCTGATGAGGGGCGCGCTGCGTGTTGCTCACGCGGTGGTCACCATCGAGCGCGGACTGGACGTGCCTGCCGCCGACGTGGCAGTGGTCGCCATGGGCAGGTACGGCGGAGGGGAGATGGGTTACGGCTCCGACGCGGACGTGCAATTCGTGTACGAGGAGCGTGATGGCGCGGATGACCCTGCCTCCTTCGCGCTCGCTGTCGCCGCCAAGGTGCGTGACCTGCTCCAGCGGGCCAACTCGCAACCATCCCTCGCTGTCGACGCCGACCTCCGCCCCGAAGGGAAGAACGGCCCCCTCGTGCGTTCTCTCGATTCGGTCTCCGAGTACTATCGCCGCTGGTCGGACCCGTGGGAGGCCCAGGCGCTGCTCAGGGCGCGTCCGGTCGCGGGCAGCCAAGAGTTATGCGAGCGGTTCGTCGCCGCGATTGCCGATGTGAGATATTCCTCCGAGGTCACGCCAGCCGCTCTGAAGCAAATGAGGACGCTCAAGGCCCGCATGGAGTCCGAGCGGCTCCCTCGGGGCATCGATCCTCGTCGGCACCTCAAACTTGGACCAGGAGGGCTATCAGACGTCGAATGGACCGTCCAGCTGTTGCAATTGCGCCACGCTAGGGCGCACCCGGCGCTGCAAACGACCGAGACCTTGCGGGCGATTGGCGCCGCACGGTCGGCGGGAGTGCTCTCGGTTTCCGACTCGCGCGCATTGGCCGATGCATGGCGGTTCGCCACGGACCTGCGCGGGGCGATCGCCCTTCGCGGCAAATCGGGTGACGCGGATGCGCTTCCTGGCGACTACCGTGATCTTGGAGTCCTCGCGTCTATCATGGGCGTGCAGGAGTCGGGTCAGGCTCTCGACGAGCGCTATGCGCGCACGGCCCGCCGTGCACGAGCGGTCACGGAGCGCGTGTTCTTCGCATGGGAGGAGCCATCATGAAGGCTGTACGGACGTTTGTCTCTGCGATCGCGATACTCGCCGGCGCGGCGCTCGTTGTCGCGTGGGGCGGCGCGTGGCTGCTGCTCACGGCCGTCGACGATGGGGCCGTCGCGCGCACGATGGCCAGGACGGCACTGGCGACGCCTGCGGTGAACGCGCGCATTGGCGACGAGTTGATGTCTCACACGACCGAATCGCTCTCCCGCCTGGGCATCAACCTGACGGCCATTGGCGCCGACGACGCCGTACGGACGGCGCTTTCCCAGTGGACGCAATCGGACGACTTCAAGCAGACCGTCCTCGGTCAGGTCGATGCCGCGCGGGAGCAGTTGCGTGAGGAGCTCGCGAGCCCAGATCGCCCGCAGGGTCCCTTCACCGTCGCGATCGACGTCAGCGCAACAGTGAACAAGCAATTGGGCGATATTCCGGTGGTCGGTTCCCAGATTCCAAGCGTTGCGGTCGCCCCCGTCCACGTGGAAGTCGTGTCGGCGGATAGCTTCAACAAGGCGCGCACCGCGTACTCGCGGCTCGAGTTCGCGAAGCGCTATTTCCTGTGGATCGGTGGCGCGCTCATCCTTGTCAGCCTCGCCGTCTCGACACGCCGCCGCTACGTGATCGCCCAGTTCCTCATTGTGGTGGGGGCGATAGCACTCGCCATCGTGGCAATCTTGACCATCGCCACCCCCGATCGTTTGGCGAGTGGATTGCCAGGCGGCGACCACGGCACATGGGGACGACTCGCGATTCAGGCCCTTTCCGATGCGGCGCTTCCTGGAATGCGCCAGACCATCGCGATCATCGGCGGCGCCGCGATGATTGCGGGCGCACTCATGGCGACGATTCTGAAGGCCCTTCACGCGGCGCGCCACTAGTCGACGCGCTCAGTCGTGAGTCCGCTCGCCGCTGCCCGTCCGAGCGTCGACTCCGCGCGTTAAGCCGTCATCCACACCGTGGTGTCAGGGGGCAGAGCGCCGTCTACCGGTCCGGAGGACAGCAGCACCTCGCCGCGAGGCAGCGGAAGCGGCTCGGCGGACAAATTGGCCACTACGCGCACCCCTGCCACCGTGAAGTCAAGCGACTCGGGTTGCGACTCGGTCCACACGAGCGTGCTGGCGGCCAGGGACCGGTCTCGTCGAATGCGCAGGGCGGTGCGATACATCTCGAGCGTCGAGCCCGCGACGCCATCTTGTGCATCGACCGCGTAGCGGGCCCACGAGGCGGGTTGCGGCAGCCATGACGCTCCGGCGGGAGAGAAGCCGTATGCGGGACCCTGGGACTCCCAGGGAAGCGGCACCCTGCACCCGTCGCGGCCGTAGACCTCGGGAGGCGTCCGGAACCACGTGGGGTCCTCGCGTGCGGCATCGGGAATGTCGATGGCCTCAGGGAGGCCAAGCTCCTCGCCTTGGTACACGTAGGCCGATCCCGGCAACGCGAGCATGATGAGGGTCGCCGCACGTCCGCGACGGAGCGCGGCCTGTTCCTCCGGCTTGTCCGCGCTCAGCGGGCCCACGCCGACGCCGTGCGGCTGCGGTGTCTTGAGCGCGAGTCTGGTGGTGTGGCGCATGGAGTCGTGATTTGACAGCACCCACGTGGAAGGAGCCCCTACCGCCGGGAATTCTGCGAGGGCCTCGTCAATCGAGGAGCGAAGCGCGTCTGCGTCCCACGCGGTCATGAGATAGCCGAAGTTGAACGCCTGGTGGAGCTCGTCCGGGCGAACCCACTTGGCCATCTTGCTCAGGGGCAGGACCCACGCCTCCGCGACGAGTGCCCTGTCGCCCTCGTACTCATCGGCGACGCGGCGCCACCTGCGCCACACGTCGTGAACCTCGTCGCGCGACCAGTAGGGGTGGTCATCTCCGGCCCATTCGCCGCCGGTGCGGCGCGGATCCATGTCGACGTCAGGGAGTCCTGGCGCCTTGGCAAGCCCGTGCGCCACGTCGATCCTGAACCCGTCGATGCCGCGATCGAACCAGAACCGCAACACGTCATCGAACTGATCCGCGACCCACGGGTTTGTCCAGTCAAAGTCGGGTTGCGTGGAGTGAAAGATGTGGAGGTACCAAGGGCCGGGCGTGCCGTCGGCCTCGGTGATGCGGGTCCACGCGGGACCACCGAACATCGAGAGCCAGTTGTTGGGCGGCTCGGCTCCCTCGGGACCGCGTCCCTCCCTGAAGATGTAGCGATCGCGTTCGGGGGAGCCCGGTCCCGCGGCGAGCGCCTCCTTGAACCAGCGGTGTTCACTCGAGGAGTGGTTGGGGACGACGTCGAAGATGACCCTGAGTCCGAGCTCGTGGGCTCGGGCGATCAGGGCGTCGGCGTCGGCAAGCGTGCCGAAGATGGGGTCGACGTCGCAATAGTCGGACACGTCGTAGCCGGCGTCGTTTTGGGGCGAAGGATAGAAGGGCGAGAGCCACAAGGCGTCGACTCCGAGCGCCGCGAGGTGGCCAAGATGTGATGTGATGCCTGGCAGATCGCCGATGCCGTTTCCTGTGGAGTCGGCGAAGGAGCGAGGGTAGACCTGGTAGATGACGGCGGTGCGCCACCAGGAAGTGGACGGGGGGGTCGTCACCGGCATAAGGCCAGCCTATGGCCGTTGGCGGGGGCCAGCGAGAAGTCGTGAGGCACGGTGAACCCTACTATTTGGTTACGCCCACCGCGCGGAGGAGTCGCGGCGCAAACATCCAGGGCAACGCTGCAGTCCACACGCTGCACAGCGTGATGTAGTAGTGCTGAACGAGGTAGCCGGGGCCCGGTCGGACGAGGAAATAGAGCGAGAACGCGCCGAACAAGATCCAGCCGGCCATAAACGCGCCCATGATCCTCGCGCCCCCCTGCTTGCGGCGCTGCCACCACACCAACACTGCGCTGACAAAAAGGCAAATGGATGCGCCGATGCTGGCGATGCCATGCAGGATGAGCATCGGTTGATGGCTCAGACTCGGGCACGTTGTGAGTGACGGTTCACAACTCATCGGCATGAGTGCGTCGATCGCCGTCAGCAGACCAAAGAGGGCAAGATTCGCCAGAACGACCTTATTCATCCGCCCGTCATCACGGTGCCACAGAAGCTTTGCGACCGCAATGACCAGTGCCCCGGCCAGCACGTCCGTCGCGATGAATACCCAGTTGAACGGCTGGTGCAATGCCGCCAACTCGCTCGCCAGGCCCTTGGCGCTTACGAGCGGATTGAGGACATAGCCGAGCGGCCACGAACAATATGCCAAGCCCGCCGCAACCGCCAGGACTTTCGAAATGCGGAGGGAGAGGCCCTCGCGATTGGTGAACATGTGCCCCACAGATTTCATTGAGGTGGGAAAGGGGATCTTCGGAGTCGAAGGTAGACGGTGTCAGGGACTGTTGGCAACGCCGGACCTCGACACAAGGGTGGGCCTCAACGGGCGGCCGGTGCGCTCGTCGATCTCCTCACGATCAATTCAAACGGCAGCGGTACGTTCTGGACAGGGGCGGGCTCGCCGTCGAGGACGCGCAACACGGCCTCGGCCGCTAGCCTGCCTTGAGTCTCGGGAAACTGAGACACGGTGGTGAGCCCGAAGAACTCGCCGAGCTCGTGGCCATCGATGCCGATAATCGACAGGTCGTCGGGAACCTTCTTGCCCAGGTCGCGGGCAGCCATGATGGCGCCCAT
>JGI24132J36420_10001025_pt1 | contig 12964 bp, 11 predicted proteins | sample BarGraNGADG00212_3_FD_36420 | JGI IMG/M metagenome (IMG submission 36420) | reverse complement strand
TCGCCCCGTCGACCTGAGCAGCCTCGTAAAGCGTCGGATCGACACCCTGGATTCCAGCGAAGAAGATCAGCATGTTCAGGCCGAGCGCACCCCACAGCGAGACTACGAGGATCGACGGTAAGACGGTGGCAGGATTAGAGAGCCACGGTTGGGCAAGCTGTCCGAGGCCAATCGTCTTGAGNATCTGGTTCAGCGTGCCGATGTTGGGATCGTAGATAAGTTTCCAGAGCACCCCAGAAACGACGAACGACACGACCGCCGGAATGAACAGAATCGTCCGGACGACGACGCTAAGTCCGTTCCATACAAAATCGACTAGTACGGCAACCACCAGCGGGATGATCGTCTGAAGGACGGTCATCGCCACCGCGTAGAGGATGGTGACGACGAAGGCCCGCTGGGCGACCGGGTCGTTGAACATTCTCGTGTAGTTGGCCGGTCCGGTGAAGGTCGCGGCTCCAAAACCGCCCCAATTGGTGAGACTGAGTCCGATCGCGAAGAGGATCGGCCCTCCCACGAATAGTGCGAAAAGGACTACCGTCGGCAGCAAGAACGTATAACCTGCTACGCGCTCAGAATGATGCAGTCTGCGCTGCGACGAGCCCGCGCGTCGTCGTTCTTGGCGCGCTAGGCGCGCCCGATCGACGCGCGAACCCGTCGTGAGCGTAATATTCGGGACCACGGCTAGCCGCGCGCGTTCAGCACGGCCGCCTGCATCTCCTTGGCGACCTTTTCGGGCGACTCGGTTTGGTCGAAGATCTTTCCGAGTGGTTCCAGCCCAGCCGCGGAACCCGCTCCGAATGGGATGTGGGGGCAACCGTCGGGAAGCCATGACGTCATGAGTTTGATGATCGGAGATTCAATCATCGCGGCGGCGCTCGCTGTCGACGGCATGCTATTCGAACCGTTCATCATGGGCGAATACTGCTCCGCCGAGTACATGAACTTGAGGAACTCAAGAGCGGCGTCCTTCGCCTTGCTGCCCGCTGCGACCGACCAGCCTGCACCCGCCTGATCCGCCGTCCAGTGACGCGCACCGCTTGAGATTGCGGGAGTCTTCATCACCTTGTACTTCTTGCTGAACTCCGGCGGAGCATCTTGCACCAAGCTCTGGGGAGTCCATGATCCGCTGAAGAACATGGCGGCGCCCCCGGTGTAGAAGAGCTGTTCGGCCTGAGCCCCAGAGGTGCCGGTTGTCCGCGGCTGGAAGACTTTTGCCTTCACAATCTTATCATTGAGCTGGAGCGCCTTGACCACGACGTCCGAATCCCAACTGAACCCGGATTCCAGCTGATCGAGCTTCAGGAAGTAGGTGGGATCATCCGAGACCTGGGTGATGAGCGGCAGGAAGAAGTCGCCAGCACTCACCGTGGGATTGGCGCTGAAGGCCAGGGTGGACTTGCCTGTCGCGTTGATCTTCGCCGCAGCTGCGATGAGGTCATCCCACGTCTCTGGTTCGCCATTGACACCCGCCGCGGCCAAGAGATCCGGGTTGTAGAAAAGACCAAAGGTTTGGGCCATATAGCCGACGGCGTACTGCTTGCCGCCCAAGGTGTATTCTTGGTTGGTTGCCGGGAAGAAATCTTTCAGGAAACTCGAGCCGAGTTCCTTTATTAGATCCGCAGAGACGCCTTGCTTTCCGTATGTAAGCGCGCGCGTGTGCGGTGCGAAGATCTCAGGAACGTCTCCACCGGAAATCGCCGCTTGGAGCGCCGGCAGGTACTGATCCGGGGTCCCGAATATACGGTTGTCGATTTTGATCGACGGGTGCTTGGCTTCGAACGCCTTGATGACCTTCGGGAACTCATCCTTTTGTCCGACGTACCAGCTCCACATACGGACCACAGTCTTTCCACCCGACGACCCACCAGTAGATGTGCCAGCTGGCGTGCATGAAGCCAACGCGGCGGCAGCAGCTCCCGCGCCTACCAACTTGAACACCGTGCGGCGGCTGAGTTCGGCCCCTAATGCGGATGCTGCGAGCATTCGCTGCGGCTTGTCACTGCTGCTCATTCTTTCCTCCTCGTTGAGGTATCAATAACAATCGTTCACTGCCGATCCACGACGCCGAGCGAGCGATGCGACGTTCATCTGCACCAAGTTATTCCTATCAGGTGTGACTAGTCCTGTCAACACCTGGCGCGCTCGAAGAGATGGGCATCACCGTACCTTTCCTAACTATCGCAGACACATTCTGCACCTGCCGTCCGATCACCAGTGAGGGCCGAGGACAGGTGCACCAAGTCGACTCAAAGAGCGTCAACCCACGCGTTTGGTCATAGGCGCTCCACGGTAAGTCCAAGCACGCTTGTCATGACGTCGATTCGGCGGCCCAGGTCTCCGGTGGCCAGGATGACGTGGTGGGAGGGAAGCTTTTCGACAAACCGGTAGCCGTCCTCGACCCGAAGAATGGCGCCGTTGCGGCAGTCAGAATCCTTGTACTGGATGTAGTTGGAGAGAATAGAAGGGGCGACCGCGAGGGTGCGCATGTCGCTCGCGATCTTGACGATGGTGGTAGGTCCCTCAGGGAACCGGGCGTCGATGGCGTTGGCATTCTGGTTCACGATCTTGAGGACTTTCGGTCTCAACGTCCACTCAGTGGCGAAGGACTGGGGAACCACGCCGAAATAGCCGCAGTGCGCGACCAGGATGTGGTTCTGCGGCTCTTCGACATCCGGGAAGAAGGGAATACCTTCGTGCTTGAGGGCGGCCTCTCCCATGAGGAATGGGTAGAGGTTGGTCATCATGACGGGGACCTGCAGCGACTTGTTCAGGAGGACTTTCGTGATCATGGAGGTCAGATCCGCTTCGCATCCCCAGATGAGGCCGCGCTCCTCGAAGAGAAGGTTCCAGGCTAGGCAAGGGGTCGTGGTGGAGGTTGCCGACTCATTGAGACAGTTGATCCCCGCCGCGATGACCTCGCCCGCCTCGTCGAGTTCGTCGCCGAGCGCGACGTAGAGTCGCACGGCGTCCGCGCGTCCGCGTGGGTTCAGCCCCACGATGGGGGTCCTGCCGGCGAAGCGTGCCTCCGCGGCCTCGACGCGCGCGTCGGAGATGGCGGCCGCCCGAGCGGCGAGCTCCCTGAAGCTACGGCGTTCGATTGTGACGCCGAACGCCTCCTGCATGTCTTGGACGCACTCGTCTTCCCACCAGTAGAAGCGCTTGAAGATGTCGGGCTGCATCCCGGCTCCCAGGTCATCCTGGTACGCGAGCATCTTCGACCGGGCCAGCGCCTCCTTGGTGGCGAGTGACCGGCAGACGTCTTCGCACTCCTGCAGCGACGTCGGGGCGATCGTGGTGACGCCCCGACGTCGAAGGTGGTCGCGGATCTCCCAGTCCCACATCGAGACGGTGCCGAACTCTGAGGTGATGATCAGGATGGGACGGTCAATACGACGGAAGGAGTCGACCATCCGATACGCACGACCGCTGAGGTCTGGTACGACAACCGCGCTGGTGCCATCCGGGACCCTGTCGTCGATGTGGGCCGGGTCGAGCCAATCGACCAGCGCGCCCGTCAGACGCCTCAGGTAGGCCATTTGGACGTGGAATGACTCGTTCGGGTGTTCCTCGAGGTATACAGGCAGCATGCGCGGCTTCATGATCGCGACGTCCGGTGTGGCGTGCGGGCTGACCACTACTTTGAGCGCCGCGGCGTCCTGGGCCTTGTTGATGGCCTGGGCGAACTCCCCCAGCGCGTAGACGTCGGATACTACCCAGTCGAGCTCGATGAGGCCTCGGCTCACCAGCTCGGCCGCTCGCCGACAGTCGTCGACGGTGGAGGCGGTCGTCCCGGCGACGATCAATTCCTTGTAGTGGATCGCATTGGTGTCGAGCTCCACGGTCGGGCGGCTCTTGGGCAGGCCGCCGAAGAACAGCACTCGGCCACCGGGTGCCGCGAGACCGATGGCGGCGGTCTGCAGGTCGTGTACCGGGGCCGCAGTGATTACCACGTCCATGCCGGCGCGGTCGGTGACCTCTGCCACGGTNTCTGCGAGGTCGCACCCNGTGGGGTCGACGACGATAGACGCACCCGCCCTCCGAGCCGCCTCGCGGCGCACCGCGGACGGCTCCGAACACATGACGATTGACGCGCCGCGCGCCTTCGCCAGGGCGACATGCAGCAGACCGACGGGCCCACCCCCGCCGACGAACACCATGTCACCGAGGTGGACGTCGACCTTGTCCTGACCGCGGAGAACGCACGCCAGCGGTTCGATGAGGACTGCCGCGTGGCGCGAGCGCGAGTCGTCGAGACCGATCAGGTTGCCGCGTTCCACCGCCCTGGCGGGCACAACGACATAGTCCGCGAACCCTCCATCGAGGGTGATGCCGATGCCCTCCGTCGACCGGCACAGGTTCTCGTTGCCCCGGATGCACTGGGCGCACCGTCCACAACCGATGTTGGGGGCGACGAAGACCAGGTCACCGAGGGTGAGCCCCGGGCGGACCGCTCCGCTCCCCACCTCGGCGACCCGGCCGACGATCTCATGACCGGGCACACGTCCAACACCATTCGCATACGCCGAGTGCTCGCCCTTGAAGATGCGGACGTCCGTGCCGCAGACGCCGGCGCTCTCGACGGCGACGCGGACGTCTCCCGGACGGAGCTCCGGTTCCTCAACCTCCTGGACGACGAGGTCGCGAGGCCCGCGGTAGACGACTGCTTGCATGGTCAGGCCCCCGTCCNTCCGGCTGCCTGCCACGAGGGGACGAAAGCCGGAGTGGCCACCTCGGCAAGGCGAACGGTCCGGCGCTCCAGGATGGAGAGCGTGCCCGCCAGGACCAGTGCCACCGCGCGCGTTCCCTCGACCGCTCCGACGCGGACGGGAGCGCCGTCAATGGCGGCCACGAACTCGACCATCTCGCGCACGTATGCCTCGGCGAAGCGATCGCGCCACGAACGGAAGACTGCCTCACACCGTTGAGAAGTTCCGGCGGCGATGCTGGCTAGCCCGCCCGGCCCGATCTCGCCGACCTGCACCATGCCTCCTGTGCACGTCACCTCGACGCGAGAGTCGTAGCCGTAGTCTGCCGGGCACACTCCGGCGATGCTGGCTATCGCTCCGGACTCGAAGGTCACGGTCGCGAGGAGGGTGTCGTAGAAGTTCTCGGTGAAGACACCGCGGTCGGGTCCCTTGAAGTTGGCGACCCGGGCGCTGATGTCNACGGGATCACAGTCGGCGAACCAGCTCACCGTGTCGAGGTCGTGGCTGTTGACCTCGGCGATCATGCCGTTGGACGTCCGGATGTCGTTTGCCCATGCGGGNGGAAGTCCGGGACCATGCGTCAACGACTTGATGATCATCGGTGCGCCAACGGCGCCGCTGCGTAGCAGCTCTGCGGCGCCGACGAAGTCTCGGTCGAACCGACGCATGAAACCCAGCTGGAGGGCGACGCCGGCAAGTTTGGCGGCGGCGCTGATCTCCTCGCACTCGAGCAGGTTCATCGCCATCGGCTTCTCGAGGTGGACGTGCAGCCCTGCCTCTATCGCTATCAGGGCGAGTGCGTGGTGCGTAAAGGTCGGTGTCGTGATGACAACGCCGTCATAGGTTCCGCGCTCAAGCGCCTCCTCCAACGACGAGCACACCAGCCCGATGCTGTAGTCGGCGGCAAGCTGCTCGGCTGTCTGCCGAATGGGGTCGCAAATCGCGGTGACCTCGGCGCGGTGACCGACACGTTCGGCGATGCTCCGGGTGTGGAGCCTGCCGACGCGACCGGCGCCGATCATGCACAGTCGCTTCTTGGCCATCAGGTCATCTCTCCGTTTCGCTGCTCATGGAAGTGGGCGGCCTCCCTGCGATAGCCCTCGACGAGGTAGTCCGACCACCTCCGGTACCGCCCATATGCGGCGTCGTACGCCGGCTGGTTCGAGGGGTCGGGCACGACGACGGGTCCGCACGCGGAGGCTTCGAGCTCCGGATAGCCGTGACCCAGTGCGGCCATGGCGACCAGGGCGGCACCACGCGTGCCGGGTTCCACCCCGACGACCGGTCGGTACGGGGTCATCAGGACGTCCGCCTTGATCTGGTTCCAGACGCCGAGGCGACTGCCCCCACCCATACCGATGACCTCCTTGACCGGCCATTGGGGCGCAACACGACGCACGATCTCTGCGTAACCCCGGTACTCGAACGCGATGGACTCCAGCGTGGCTCGCGCGAGGTGGGAGCGGCCCTGGACGGGAGACAAGCCGATCACCGAGCCGCGCATGTCGGGGGCAACGGGCGTAATGCGGCCAGCGAAGTGCGGGGACAACACCACGCCGTCGCTGCCTGCGGCCACTGCAGATACCGCGTCTGCCAGGTCAGCGTAGGCCGCCCCCTGGAGCGCGGCATGGCCCAAGAGTTCGCGACATATCCACTCAATGACCTGCCCGGCGCCGCCCACGTACGCCAAGGAGTACCAGCGTCCCGGGAGCGCAGCCCGCATCGTCATCAACGTGCCGTTGGTTGCGTCGGGTGCAAACAGCGGCAGACAGACACCGAAGACCGCCGCCGTGCCGGCGATGTCGAACGCCTGTCCAGCCTCGGTCGCGCCGGAACCCAGAGCGCTGGCCGCCGTATCTCCACAACCAGCCGCGATCGGTACCCCGGCCGAAAGCCCGAAGTCGCGCGCGGCTTGCGCAGTCAACTCTCCGACGATGCTCGTGCTCTCCACGATTGTGGGCAGCAGGTCGGGGTCGACGCCGACGGCGTCGACCAGGGCCTCGTCCCAACGACCCCGTGCGACATCTGCAACCGAGGTGAAGTGCAGGTACGAGGGGTCGATGAAGGCATTCCCGCCCGACAAGCCTGCGGCGCGTCCGGCGACATGCCCGGCAGCGGTCACGAAGGCTGCCGCCTCAGCGCACAAGGCCGGCTCGTGGCGTCGCCACCACACCATCTTGGGGCCGATGCTGATGGTAGGCGGACAACCCGCGACCGCAGTGATCCGATCGCCGACAGTGCTGGACAGCTCATCGACGACGTCGCTGCACCGCGTGTCGAGCCAGGAGTCGAAGGAGGCAAGCGGACGATGCTTGTCGTCGACGATGCCCACTCCGGCCATCTGACCCGCCACGGCGATCGCGCCGATCCGCTCGGGAGCAAACCCGGAGCCCATCAGACACTTCCTGGTTGCGGCCGCCGCCGCATCGTAGAACTCATCCAGGTCCTGTTCGGTGCGCCCTTGGGGGGACCGGTGCAGTGCGATCGGGTGGCTCGACGTCGCCTGCATAGTGCCGTCGAGGGAGTAGATGCCGGCCTTGACGAGACTGGTTCCCAGGTCGATACCGAGCACCGCATCGGCGGACGCGCTCATCGTCATCCGCCGCCGCCGAGCGACGCCACGGGCCGATGCTCTGGTTCGCTGCTGCCGCGGAAGGACGACAGGGCCCCCTTCATCTCACCCAGCCGCTCGAGGTGCTCGGGCCCTCGGCGTACAGCCACCGCAGTCGCGAGCACGTCGATCAGGACCAGGCCGGCCAGGCGACTGACGGTCGGCGTGTAGATGTCCGTGTCCTCGAAGGTTCGAAGGACGAGACCGACATTGGCCAGGTCGATCAAGGGGCTCGGGCCGCCGCTGATCCCGATCACCGTCGCGCCCCGTTCCTTCCCCTGGGCTGCGATGTCGAGGATGGATTTCGAGCGCCCGGTGTTCGAGATGGCGACGAGCACGCTGCCCGGCCGACACATCGACGCCGCCATGAACTGCTGGTGGAGGTCCACCGGCGCGGCGCAGGGGACACCGAAGAGCACCGCCTGTTGGAGCGCGTCCTGGGCGATGATCCCGGACGCTCCCAGGCCGATGAACAAGACATTGCTCGCCGTGAGCAGGAGCTCCACGGCCGCTGCCACCGCGGTCGTGTCGAGCGACCGGCGCGAGCGATCCAGGCTGCTCAGGGTGTGGTCGAAGATCTTCACCGCCATCGCCTGGACCGAGTCGTCGAGCTGGATCGCCGAGTGCGTCACCGGGATGCCGACGGCGAGGGCCTCGGCAAGGGCGAACTTGAACGACTGGAAGCCGTCAAACCCCAGGCGGGCGCAGAAGCGCATGACCGTCGGCTCGCTGACTCCGGCCGCTGCAGCCAGCGCAGCGATACTGAGCCGCATCGCTCGGGCAGTGTCCTGCAGAACCACCACGGCGACCTTGCGCTCCGACGGCCGCAGCCGGACATGCGAATCGGTCAGCATCTCCATCAGCGGAATGTGCGTCGCCGTCGTCAGCATCGGGCTCACCCTAGGCCCAGGACGGTCACGATGTTGTGCACTGCCTGGCTGGTCGCCCGGCTTACGCTCGCCGTGGTGTACCCGCCGATATGCGGCGTCGCGATCACCCGGTGGTGGCGCAGCAGTGGCGTCAGGTCCGGGGGCTCGCTGTCGAAGGCATCGACTGCGTACGCCGCCAACGTCCCGTCCTCGAGCGCGGCGAGTACCGCGTCGTCTTCAACCAGGGCTGACCGCGCGGTGTTGACGAGCACCGTTCCACGCGCTGTGGCTGCGAGCCGGTCGGCGCCGATCAGAGCGTGTCCGTCCGACGACGGGGGGCAGTGCAGGCTCACCACGTGCGACGTCGCCAGCAGGTCGTCGAGGTCGACGAGGCGAACGGACGCATCGGTTACGAACGGATCGTGCGCAACGACGTCGGCGCCCAACGCGGTGAACACGCCGGCCACCCGCAGTCCGACCGCTCCGAGCCCCACCACGCCACGGTGCACTCCGCGAGCTCCGAGCCCTGCGACCTTTCCCATCGGCCCTGCCGTAGCGCGGCGGACGTCCACAAGACGTGCCGCAGTGCGCACAAAGTCAGGGCCAGAGTCAGCTCGGCGACACCCTGGGCGTTCGCGCCCGCCGCACGCTCCACGCGGACACCTGCACGTTCGGCAGCCGCCATGTCGATCGAGTCTGTGCCGGTGCCGTTACGGCTGATCACCCGCAGTCCGGTGGCGGCACGCAGGACCCGGTCGCTGATCCGTTCCACTCCTGCCAGCCAAGCGACGCACCCTGGTACGAGGTCCAGGAGCTCGTCCTCGGTGGGCAATCGACCGGGCGGCCCACTGACGAGCTCGAACCCTCTGTGCCGCAACGGGTCGAGCTCATGAACCGCATCCAGGCCGCCCTCGGTCAGCGAACGCGGCGTGACCAGAACTCGCGTGCTCGTGCTCATCGGCGGGTTTCCGTCGCGATGCGGCCCAGGGACTCGAAGACCGGTCCAGACGTCGGGATGTCGATGTCGAAGACCTCGGCGATCACCTGGGTCCACCCGTGCAGGAAGTACACCCACCCGTCCTCGACCCGGACGTGGCCTGCCGCCCGGGCTTGGTCGAGGAACACGAGGTCACCCCGGTAGTTCAGGTCCCACGCGACTGCCGACCGGGGGAAGTTGGCGGCGTCGGTGAGGGGCGACCCAGGGGCGTCCTTGCCAAGTCCGGTCGCGTTGACCACCAGCGAGCGCGGAGCCAACGTCGCCAGGATCGCGTCGTTGTCCTCTGGTGCGGGCGTGTGCACGTACTCCACCGGCAGATCCGTGCCGAGCTCGGCGTGCACCTCGCGGATCTTCTCCAGGCGACGCGGGCTGCGGTTCGAGACGATGATGCGCGACGGGCGGTCCGCGCCCCGTTCCGGTCGCGAGAGGTACCAGCTGATGGCGATCGCCGAACCGCCGGCCCCCATCAGGAACGCCTCCGCGCCCGTGTCCTGCCAGTGCCCGGGCGCGACGAACGCCTCGATGGCCAGGCCGGCGGAGATGGGGTCCTTGGCGTGGCAGATGAGCTGGCCGGCACGCTTGGACAGGCAGCTGGTCTCTCCCATCAGACGTGCCAGCGGGTCGATCCGGTCGAACATGTCCTGGCACGCCTCGTAGAGGTCGATCTTGTGAGTCGTTACGAGGGCACCAAGGCTCAGTGGGTCGTGCGCGATGAAGTCCACCACGCGGCGATAGGCATCCCGCGGCGCGTGCAACGGGAGGTCGATGCCTGCCAGCTGCACGTCTCCTAGCCCGAGCTCTGCAGCCCAGCGAGGGAAGACAACCCGGATCGACGAGCTGCCGGTTGTCACCCCGATGAAGTAGAACGTGGGCACGGTCGCGGGGCCGGGCAGGTCGACGTGGCGTGCGACGTGGCGCTCACCGGGCCACTGCCGCTGCAGGAGCGGAGCGGAGTTCGGCGACCGCACGAGCCCGTGCTGCGATGTCGTCCCAGCGTCCGGCCGCGATGTCTGCCCGCGGAGCGATCCAGGTGCCTCCGACGGCGAAGACGCAGGGCATCGACAGATACTCTCCCGCATTCGCCGCCGTGATCCCCCCGGTGGGCATGAACCGAACGCCCGTCGCTGCCAACGGCCCGGCCAGGGCCGCGACCGTCGACGGACCACCGAATGCCGTTGCCGGGAAGAACTTCACGTGCCGGATCCCGGCGTCGAGCGCCGTCAGCACCTCCGTCGGTGTCACCGCGCCGGGGATGAACGGGAGCCCGCGCTCGGCGGCGGCCGCCAGGCACGTGCTGGACACACCGGGAGAGACGCCGAACTGGGCGCCCGCCTCGGCAGCGGCGAAGACCATCTCCGCCGTGAGGAGGGTGCCGGCACCCAGGAGGCACTCGGGAACCTCTGCGGCGATCCTCGCTACCGCATCGAGCGCGGCCGGGGTCCGGAGGGTCAGCTCCACCACCGGCAAACCAGCACCGACCAGGGTGCGCGCCAGTGGGACGGCGTCGGCCGCGTCCTCGATCTCGACGACCGGGACGACTCCGAGAGCTTCGATGGTGGCGAGGATGTCGCGCGGGTTCATGAGGTCGCCCCCTGGTAGCCGACGTGGCGCGGATTCGGGCACGTCGTCCAGCCACCGTCGGCGTCCGCGACGACGAGCTGCGCCATGCCCCCTGCGTCGGCAATGAGTCCGTAGTCCTGGCCCGCATCCGCGGGATAGCAGAAGAGGGACACGAACGGCTCGTCCCCCACGTTCACGCTCCGGTGCACCCAGTGTCCGGGCACATGCACGGCGTCACCGGGCGCCATCGGGACCGCTCGGCTCTCGCCGCTGAGCGACTCCAGGAGCATCACGCCGCGACCGCTCAGGCAGTAGTAGAGCTCGGCCCGGTCGGCCTTCGCATGCAGGTGACCGCGCGTCATGGCGAACTCCTCGCCGATCCGGCCGGGCAGGAGCGTGCTCGTCCCGATGATCAGCGCGCCTGGTCCGCCGACGTTGCGGTGCTCCGCCACGCTGTACACGAGCGTTTCCGGGCCGCGCTCGGCCAGCGCCGCCTGAAATGCGATGCCGTCGCAGTACACGCCGCCGAGGTCTCCGAGCGTCTTGGCATACGTGCCGCTGTGGCCCGCCATCGAGCCGCCTGCTCCGATCGCAAGCAGCGCCGGCTCGGACAAGGTCTGTTCAGGCGTCGTCGACACGGACGGGCTTCTCTCATGGTAGAGACTGGTGATGTAGTAAAACTACCTATCGGGACCGGACTGGTCAAGAGATGCCTTAGAACATCGGCGATCTGGCGACCTGCCGCACAGCAAGAAGTAGTGATACTACTGCCTGAGGCAGCTTCTAGGCCGACGCATGAGCCAGACCTCTTTCAAGGAAGAAGGATCAGATGTGCGACCTTGATGGATCTGCGGCCACCGAGGACCGTGTTGTGCGCACGGTCCTGGGAGACCGACCGGCCGGCGCCCTCGGACGCTGCGACTACCACGAGCACCTGTTCCAGGTGACGCCGCGGCTGGTGGGGGACGAGCTCGACGACGAGACGGCGAGCGGAAGTGAGGCGGCGGCGCTGCATCGTGCTGGGATCGGCTCCATGGTCGAGGCCACCCCGACCGGTCTCGGCCGAAATCCCGCCGCCGTCGCGCGGATCAGCCAGGCGACCGGCTTGAGCGTGGTGCACGTCAGCGGAGCGCATCGGCAGGAGCACTACGCAGCAGGGCACTGGATCCTAGAGTGCAGCACCTCTGACCTCACGGCCCGCTTCACGGCTGACGTCCGCGACGGGCTCCCGGCCGAGGACGCTGCCGAGCGGGGTACTCCGGCGATCAGCCCGACCGGATCCCCGGTGCGCGCCGGCATGCTCAAGGCGGGTATCGGCTACTGGCGCATCAACTCGTTCGAACGGCGCGTACTCGCCGCCGTCGCTGCCGCGGCCACCGAGACGGGGGTAGCCGTGATGGTGCACCTCGAGCACGGATCCGCGGCATGGGAGGTGCTCGGCGCACTCCAGGACGATGGGTTGTCCCCTGATCGTGTCGTGCTCGCCCACGCCGACCGCAACCTGGATCCCGGCTTGCACACGGAGCTGACGCACGCGGGCGCGTACCTCGGCTATGACGGCATGGCGCGCCACCGGGAGGCGCCCGACTCAGCGATTCTCGACTGCCTGGAGCGCGTCGCCGCGACCGGCGACCGCACGCACCTGCTGCTGGGCGGCGACGTCGCTCGCCGCATGCGGTACCACGCCTATGGTGGGATGCCAGGGCTCACATACTTGCCCCTCCGCTTCCTGCCACGGGTGACCGAGCGTCTCGGGTCGGAACTGACGGAGCTGCTAATGGTGGCAAACCCGGCGCGCGTTCTGTCCCTGCTCTGACACNACGATCGCGGACCTCGTCGACCCGGGACCTAGTGGCGTGTCGCACTAGGTGTTGTAGGCGGCGCGGGCCTACCCGTCGCGCGCCGCGCGTAGGGCGGCGATGTCGAGCTTGCTCATGCCGAGCATCGCCTGCATGGCGCGGCTCGACGCGGCCGGGTCCGGGTCGCCGAGCAGCTCGAACAGGACCGGCGGGACGATCTGCCACGAGAGCCCGTACCTGTCCTTGAGCCAGCCGCACCGCCCGGGTTCGCCGCCCTCGGTGAGGCGCGCCCAGAGGCGGTCGATCTCGTCTTGCGTCTCCGCCTTGACGAAGAACGAGATCGCCTCGGTGAAGTGGAACTCCGGGCCGCCGTTGAGGGCCTGGAGCTCGAGACCGTCAAGCACGAAGGTCACCGACAT
>JGI24132J36420_10001014_pt1 | contig 13009 bp, 9 predicted proteins | sample BarGraNGADG00212_3_FD_36420 | JGI IMG/M metagenome (IMG submission 36420) | reverse complement strand
TTCACTTAAGGTCGACAAAGCCAATTACTATCTGACAGATTCTACCGTTTACACTTTTGATAACACTATGCAGAATTATTTTGCCCAGTTTTCTATTCGCCCTTCTATGGCTCAGAACAAGTACCTCAAAAAAACAGAGCTCTTGTTCAGATACAATTCCTTAACTCCTCCTAAGGATGCACTTTGGGGTGCGAAAGATAAAAACGGGAATGGAGGGACTATTACNNGAATGGATGTAGGCCTCGATTATTGGCTCAGCTGGAAAACAGGNTTGCGATTTGCTTACGAAANCACCGNCTANCCNAATGGAACNAAACTAAAAGAATTTTTGGCTAGTTTAGTTTATGGATTCTGATAGCTATCTCTATGAAATCTTAAAACTTATATATTATGAAAAAAATAGCAGGAATATTAATTGCAATAGCTGCCGTAATTGGAGCAACAATTATTATCAACGGTTGTGCAGCTACACAAATGGTTATTGCAAAAACCGGAACACAACTCTGGGGAGAAAACTGTATCAGGTGCCATAACGCTCCTCCTTCATCTGATTACAGCCCTGCGCAGTGGGAAACGATTAGCATGCATATGAAACTACGTGCCAATCTCACAGATGATGAAACAAATAAAATTGTAGAGTTTCTTAAGTCGGCAGACTGAAAAAATCATGATTTGCTTTAATTTGTTTTTTCATTCAGCGGGATAACAGGGATTACCTTCGGTGATCCCTGGGGGGTGGCTTTAGGCGCGTTGGCAACACGGAAATGAACAAATTAATTCGACTTTTTAGTCAGATACTTAGAAATATATTGTCTTGCGGAAAGCCCATCAGTTATTTCCTGAATCATAATATTCTCATCATGCACCTGAATTGTAGTCGAGTAATTAACATACGTCCTCTTATAATAAATAATTATGGTATTGACTTTCTCACCAATCTTCGCAAATAACTTAATATTCTCAAGATGTTTTCTAATCATATCAACTTTAGACTCAATAGTAAGCACATCAGTTATTTCCTTGTCTAACCTAGATACTTTATATTCCGGCATTTTAGTCTTTACACCTTCGTCCACAATTTTACGTAAACTATTTGCTTTAGCTTTTTGATCTATAATAATTAAATTAGTCTGCGCTATAATACTATCACATTCTGATATCATTTCTGTGTACCTTCTTGCCTGCTCCGGATCTCTTCCACACCCTGTTAATAGTATTTGAATCAAGATAAATAAGCTTAGCCATAACTTTTTCATGATTTACGGTTTATATAAATTGAATACATTTGAAAATACTTCAAACTACTTGAATATGTAGTTAAAAGAGAACAATATCTATACCAGAATTGATTTATATTACAAGATATCAGAATTTTCTGAGATTTACTTTGTGCATTTTATTAATGGGGTAGATGGATTACCTGCGGTGATCACTTGAGGGGGTGCTTTGACTATGGAGGAGAAAGAGGGTAGGGAACCCCTTCTCCAATGTATTGATTATTTGTAAATTACAGACTCCTGAAAACTATGATCACCTATTGGTTCACCTAGTCAGAAAAATGTACAAAGAACTTAATTTAGCAAATCTATGAAAAATAAAGCTATTAAAAAAGTTTAATTGGAGATCTAATCAATGACCTTTTTTAACTTCTTATATCTGTGTCTCATAAAATGTGCCTTTTATAAACTACAAATCAATTATCCAATATATTTCAAATACCTGATAAAACGCTTGTCGGATATTTAGAATGTTCGATTCCTGGTGGCACCACATCTTTAAAATGCAAAACCCGTAAGATCAACGTCTTGCGGGGTTTTGTTTTTTAAGAGGTGACGGAATTGGTGACGGATTTTTCAACGCACACATAGTCAAGTAAATACGAAATCAAAATCAATTACTTGGTTTAAAAGATCATAATTTCAATGAATCATTTGCCAAAAAATTCTCTTTGCAAAACAGGAGCGGTAATTTTGCTGCTTGGACCATCACCTCGAGAAACACAAACAGCGACTTTACTTTCGAGTGCTTCGAAGATTTCGGCTACATCTTTATGAGTGAAGCCTGGACAAAGCAGTACCGACTCAATATTTTCTTTTTTATAAAGATCTTTACAAACTTTAATCGCTTCGCTCTGGTTTTTTACAACATAAGTAAAAAGTTTGTATTTACCTGTCTCTATCAGATTATGATGTTTTTCAGGATCTGCATCAGGTGCATGTGCAATAAACACTGTTTTAAAAGCCATTATTACCTCCTTTTTCAATAATAATTAAGTATAGATTGATGGAATTGATGACAGATTTTGTAACGTGCACATAATCAATTACATTAACATTATATAAGATTGCATACCTAATTGTCGGTGAAAATGATCAACATCAGTTTCATCCTGCTTTTAGAAATGCTGAATATCTTCTCTCAAGCGATCTATATGCGGAATATTCAATTGTCAATCCCGATTTCAACTTTCACCAGTTCCGCTCTAACCTTGTTGCCAAATGGGAATACCGCCTTGGATCTTTCATCTATCTTGTCTGGTCAAGCGAACGGACAGGAAGAACCGGTTCCTCTGAAGCTTCNATAGGGGATTCTTACCGGCAACTCCGCAGTGTCTTCCCAAATAATATTTTTCTTATTAAATTGAATTATTGGTTCTCATTGTAAGTTGAATTTCAATCAGGATTTAAACCGCGAACTTCAGTCGGATTGGAGCTAATACATACAACTGCAGGTGAATGTTAATTAACCTTTATAAGAGAACTCCACTAACGGTTAATCGATCAATAGTATGCTTTTTATCCCTGAATTACCTTTCTTAATCAAAATAACACCTTTTTCTTTGGTAGACCTGCCAAAAATTCCCACTTTTGAAGGATAAATCTGTCGGAAGGTTGTGTTTATCATTTAGATAATAATCAGCAACTTTATCAATTAAAAAATGAGGATACTTATTTGCGAAGATAATAAGCTGGCCATGAAGTTCCTTTCAGTCGTTCTGGAAAGGGAAGGATATAAAGTAGATTCTGCAGAAGACGGGAATATAGCTATAGCTTTTCTACAAAAAATTATTTACGATCTAGTAGTGGTAGATATACATCTTCCTTTTCTTAGCGGACTGGAGCTGGTTAAATTTCTCCGGTCTGATCTGAAGCAAAAAACACCAGTACTGATTGTAACTGCTTTCAGTGATCCTCAAATGCAACGCCAGGCAGCTGAATTAGGGATTGATGGTTATATTGTCAAGCCATTTAACCCCTCTGATCTTATTCAACAGGTCAAGTCAATTCTCAAAAAGTGACTTATGAACAGATATTTTGTTCTGATTATCGTTGTCCTGACTTTAGTCGGACTTTTTAATACCAGACCGGTACTTTCACAGGAAGCCCCTGATCCTGAAGTTGAGTACCTGCGGATTAAAACAATAGCATTTGAGGGCGATTATGCCACTGCTGCCGATGCTGCCCGTGAACTTGTCAATACTTTTCCATCTTATGGTGATGCTCGGATACTTCTCGGTCGCATACTGGCATGGCAGAAGGATTATTTTAATGCCGCGGCCGTCATTGACACTCTGCTTCTTTCTGACCCTGATAATGCTGATGCCCTTTCTGCCAGAAGGGATATATTGATATGGTCGAAAGATAATGCTCCAGTTTCAACGGACATCAGAGCCGGTTACTCTTTTGACAGTTTCAGGGAACCTTATCCCCGCTTTTGGCAGCTCTTTAAAGCCGGTGCCGGGCACAGGTTTAACTGGGGACCAGCATCTGCAGGACTGAATATTGGAAATATAAAAATTGGAGATCCATATCCAGCTAATACTACAGAGTTGCAGATAGAAGCTGAGGCGTGGCCCCGTATTACAGATAAAAATTATGCATATCTGGCATACGCTTATAGTCCTGGTTCATATTTTCCGCGACACAGGGCTGCGGTTGAAGTATGGCAGATTTTGCCAGCAGGCTGGGCTCTTTCTGCCGGATTAAACTTTTATTATTTTGACCGTAGTGCTTTCATAGCAGGAGCATCAGTTGAAAAGTATTTTGGCAAATACTGGCTATCTGCAAAAGGATTTATCTATTTTAAGGATGGTGGCCCTACAACCTCATTCTACCTCAATGCCAGAAGATATTTCAATGATACTGATTACGTGCAGGTTACTCTGGGTACTGGAACTGCGCCTGATGAATCTTTTGACGTAAAAACAGATCTGATGCGACTAAGTGCCAACAGCATAAGGCTGGCTTATAACGTATCGCTGACTCATAAATTGATAATGCGCATAGGAGCAGGGTACTCCCGTGAGGAGTATGCAGAAGCTATCTGGCGAAACAGGTTTGAGTGTGGTGTTAATTTAATCTATGCCATTAAAATGAAATGATGAGGTATAGACTGTTGTTAATATTATCCCTTTTATCAGCTTTTATGGTACAGACTTACGCATCAATTACAAGGTCTGTCGACTACCGTTTATACGATTCATATTTTGCGGAAGAATCAGGTGCAGAATCAGAACCAGCTGCAGCTTCAGATCTCTCTTTTAACTATCAACCGACAAAGGTAGCTTTAAAGGGATTTGAAACATCCTCAAAAGACAATTATCCAATTCAACTTGGAGCGTTCAGGGTTAAGTCAAATGCTGAAGCATTTTTAAAAAAAGTTAAGGCACTTATCGGTAATGATGCCAAAATAATAAATGAGGATGGTTATTACAAAGTGCGGATAACCAGGTTTTCTTACCGCAAAGAAACTGATTATTATAAAACTGAAGAGTTCTATGGTCAGGAGATGATGGAACCTCCGGATTCTATTAATAATTACGACACGATACAGATATCTTCTGTCATCCCTGATACCACCCAAACAACAACTTTCGTCTCCGACACAACGTATATCACCGAAAAAGCAGCAACCTCAGTCCGCAACATCCTTTTCATCAAAGGGGATAGTCCCTGGTTAAAAAGAATAAACTATTTCGGAAAATCCTTTGCCTTTGTCAATGCCTTAATTGTAACTATTATGGTATCTATCGCCACAATGATAATCTTACTGATAATAATTCTTCTGAACAGACTAAGGATGGAAAAGAAAGAGCGGTTACAACAGTATTTGATGGAGAAATATCAAAGTCTTATCATCGACTATCTATTTGGGAATGCCAATCCTGATGAATTCCGTTCAATTGCTTCTGATACGTACCGGCGTCAGGTTCTTATAGACCAGATGATAGATGTCAGTGTCAACCTGAAGGGAGATGAAACCAAAAAACTTCTTAGTCTTTATAAGCATCTTGGTTTGGACAGGGATTCAATAACCAGAGCTTACGACCGCCGCTGGCATAAAAAAATTAAAGGATTCCGCGAGTTGGCTTTTATGAATATTAAAGACGCTAATGAGGCTATATATAAAGCTCTTAATTCATCGAATGAAATACTTAGAATGGAAGCCCAGATTGCTCTTGTTATGCTCAGTGATGATAATCCGTTCGAGTTTCTGTCACATTTAACAAGGCCTTTTTCTTTGTGGGAACAGATTACCCTTCATGAGCTTATTGTTCAGCATGAAATCCTGGTACCTTCATTTAAAAAATGGCTCACATCACCAAACGACACTGTGGTTATGTTTGCCCTTCGGATGATAAGAGAATTCAAGCAATCACAAGCGGAAGCAGATATTAAAAATTCACTTTTGCATCCATCATCCTCAATAAGATGCCTGGCAGTCCAGGTAGCAGGCGATCTCGGTATGTCATCAACCCTTGAAACATTAAAACATATGTATAAAAACCAGGACTACAATATCTGCCTTGAGATAGTCAGGTCGATGGGAAAGATGCCGGATGTTTCCATGATGGGATTCCTTAAGCTTGTTCTAGACAAGGAAGATGATGTACAGTTGCAGATTGAAGCAACCAAAGCAATAGAAAATATGGGAGAGGAGGGTGTCAAAGCCTTGGTCAAACTAATGAAATCAGAATATAAAAACTATAATATTATTGTGAGACACGTTCTTGATCGCAGAATTTACTAAAGAGACGATGGGGTTTATTTTTGCAAATATTATCTTTATACTTACACTGGTCATCTTTGGATCATATCTGATTCTGGGTATATTCTCTGCCCTAGCACTTTGTAAGTACCTGAGGAAAAACAGCTATGTAAACTATAATTCCCTGGTGTTATCGCCATTAAGCCCTAAAGTATCAATCATCGCACCAGCTTTTAATGAAAGTAAAACTATTATTGATAACGTCCGCACACTTCTTTCGCTCTATTACAATAATTTTGAGGTGATTCTGGTAAATGATTGCTCAACCGACAATACTTTTGAAAAAGTAAAGGAGGCATATGAACTAACCAGGGTTAATTATTATTTTGATTATCGCATTCCCTGTGAAAGAATTAGAGGGGTATATAAGTCTAAAAATCCTTCTTATAACAGGCTGACTGTAATTGACAAAAACAATGGAGGAAAAGCTGACTCACTCAATGCAGGAATAAATATTTGCCACAGCAGCCTTTTTGTTTCAATCGATGCTGATTCGATCATCGAGGCTGACTCAATACTTAAACTTGTCAAACCTTTTCTTGAAGAAAAAGATCGAAAGGTTATAGGAACCGGTGGTGTTATAAGGATTGTTAATTCATGCGATGTTGAACGTGGTCATATCCGTGAAATTCGCCTTCCTGACTCGATACTGCCCCGTCTTCAGGTTCTTGAATATACACGTGCCTTTCTTCTTGGGAGGATGGCCTGGAGCCAGCTTGATGGATTGATGCTTATCTCCGGGGCTATGGGTATGTTTGACCGTGAAACAGTTATTAAAGCTGGCGGTTACAGCATCAAGACTGTAGGTGAAGACATGGAACTGGTTCTCCGGATGAGACGGTACATGGCTGAGAAGGAAGTAAAGGATGAAGTGACATATATACCCGATCCTCTTTGCTGGACAGAAGTACCATCTGACCTGAAATCATTGCGAAAGCAACGTACCCGCTGGACCCGCGGTCTTGTGGAATCTCTCAAAACACATCGTAAAATATTTTTTAACAGAACTTACGGCCGTTTGGGTATTCTTGGGTACCCGTACTGGTTTTTCTTTGAATGGTTAGCACCACTGATTGCTTTTTCGGGGTTTGTTTATACTATTTATCTTATTATTACAAATGCAGTTAACTGGCCGTTTTACCTGCTTCTCTTCCTTTTTGTTTACACTTTTGCAGTATCTCTTTCGATATGGGCAATACTTTTTGAAGAGATAACTTTTCATAAGTACAAGAAAAAAAGGGATGTTCTTAAACTCCTGTCGGCTGCACTTTTAGAGCCCTTCTTTTATCCTATGCATACCTATTTTGCCATCAGGGGGAATATTGAAGCAGTGAGAGGCAAAAAAGNATGGGGCACAGCAGAAAGGACTGGCTTTGCAAAGAAAAAGAAACCACCACATCAGCCCTCAGTACGTCAGTTAGCAAAGNCNGGAAACGCCGGCAACTCCGACTCAACCACCTGAAGTGATTTTTTCTCTCTTTCAACAGTTCCTGGTACTACTAACCATGGTAACCAGCTATACCTGCTGGTGGTAGAAGTAACTACACCTTTATAATATACCGAAAGGGCAATCCCATCTGATAGATTTGACAGTATATCAAATGTATAGCCACCATCATAAGAGACAGCACCATCAATTACTTTCATTTGTGTGGGATCATAGAAATAAAGCATAGTCCAGGGCATCCTCACTTTTATTTTATTACCATACCAGGCTACTGCAGTGCGCTGCCCCGGAGTGAAATCAGTTGCATTTTCCATCGGAAGCCGGCCAATATAAGATTTAGTCAGCTCAGCACCGTCATTATACCATTGCATCTCATTCCATGGCGCCCCGTCAGTTACTGTACTTTTATATTTTTGGATTGCGGGATCAGTAAGGTTGAATCTCGGAGTAAGACCATTCATATCATAAGCCTCAGTAACATGGTGGAGAGCTGTATCATTACCAAAAACCATAGTTAAAAGGAACTCCGATCTGTTGCTGAGATGCTTCCCGTTTGGAAGCTTAGATTCGCCGGTACTGCTCAGGTAAGTATCAAATGCAATCATCATAGTGTCCCCGNGGATTATATCTCCTGAGGATTCTATATTGAGAAAAAAACAACTGTTATCATTTGTAACTTCTATCTTGTCGCATGGACCCGAAGGGTTATCAGTCTGGTAAGAGATAAAGGGATCAGGATCAAGCTGTTCGAAAGCGACCATTCCGAAGTTTTGTTCAGGTGATGTTAAATTCTGCCATAATTGTCTGGTTGGGATGATAGCATTTCCTGAGAGGAAACCATATGCCTCCAGGTATGAGACTATCCAAGTCGGTTTGAACCATTCATCCATCCATGAGAACATGAATCCCCCGGCACATCCGGCATCAATAATATTGTGCAGCATTCTAATGTCTTTTTCACCCTGCTGTTGTTCAGAGTATCCACCGTGATTCATATTACTGAATGACTGGTGAGCGCTGCCCCAGCTCGAAGGCACTCCAAATTCACCGATTACAAGCGGAATATCGGAATAATGATTTTTCAGATCAGTTAAATAACCAAGGTAACTATCTGGACCCTGTTCGTCGCTGAAAGACTGATATGATGGTTGCTGACTGATAAAATTGGGATAGTATGGATAGGCATGATAGCTGGCGAACAGACCTGCCTGAAGGTTTTTACCGCTTATTTTTTCAATATCAAACGATGCTTTGTCTTCATCGGTAAATACCTCTGTAGGATGGTTCAGCGGATCAAGGGTAGGCCAGCTTGAAATACTTACGGGTCGTCTTACGGAATAATTCTGTGCTTCAAATGATACTGTCTCATCGAGCATACTGGTGACAAACACCTCGGTTGGTGAACCTCCGGTTATGCTGAACTGATTGCCGGCGTAAGAATTAATTGCCCGATGAAAAGAATTTGTAGAGTCAACCTCTTGCGGGCTAATCTCCCTGCCAATTATATAGCCGGCTGTCCATCTGGAAACATCTGTAACGTATCTGCCATAAGCTTTACCTAATCTGAATGCAATATCGTTATTACCGTGAATGCAATTGATTGCTTCATGAATCTCCTGAGTAAAGGCAGTAGTGCGATCTATCAGATCGTATGAAACAGGATTAAGAGGATCTTCCACCTCATCGAGCCATATACCCTGAAAAAGGAAAAGAGGATTATTTGGATTACGCTCATTATATTCAGCCAGCTTCTCATAAAAAACCGGTGGATGGAGGGTGTAAACCCTTATGCAGTTGAATCCTGCCTTTGCCATCATGTTGATCCACTTTTCGTACATCTCAGGAGTAATAGCGTAAGCAATTTCGCCGGGGAAATAACCGGGAGGTGATGACCCAAGGTTGATCCCTTTAAGAACCAGCGGCCTGTAATCTGTCCCGGTATACATTGCAATGTGATTGCCTGAGGTTTTAAACGGAAGAGCTTGTTTCTGCATAAGTTCAAAATTGATGGCAGTATCACGTCCAATGATTATATCCGTGAGCCTGACAGGGTAGTAATCCTGACATGTAACACCTGTAATGACCGGAATACGAATCTTGCCTTGTATGACGGGGGTAACCGGTGGCATCATTACAGGTTCAAGAGAGGTGCCGGATGAACCTTTCGAAAACCATGTAACCTTTATCAGTTTTCCTGACTTGGTGTTCCCTTTGAAAGTGATAGCATATATATAGATCCCGGCACGTTGTGGTGAACCGCCCTGGTTGCAGCCATCCCAGATGATGCGATAGCTTCCTGCATCAACACCATTGAAAAATACCTCTTTTATTTTCTGCCCTGATAAGTTGTAGATTGTCAAACGGACATCGCCGGAACTGTTAATGATAAAAGGAATATTTACGGAATTTGAGAATGGGTTAGGAAATGGAACACCCACCTCAAGCAAACCGGAAATATTATCATAAATACCTGAAATCCTTATGAAATAGGTACCGTCTGACCTGGTAAAGGCAGCAAATTCTGTCGTACCGGCAATCATTGAGACTTTTGCATTGGCAACAACTCTACCTGTTGCATCTGTTACCTTTCCGGTTACATTATAATCTCTTGCATCAATGTACTCTAAAGTTGAAGCGATAAGACAAGCTGATAATAAAAATATTTTCAAGTGTAGTTTTAGAGCAGGTTTCATATTGTCCGGGGAAATACAGTTTTATTTAATAATCAAATGTAGCAAAAAGTTGAAAGACATTCTTCTCAGATTATTATTTGTAAAGATGTGCCCATATCCATATATGAGCAGGTAAAAGAAGATTACGAGGTGATGTGGTATATACGTTGAGAATAACTCAACATGTTGTGAATTTTAATAGATAGAAATATGGCGAGAGGGGATTAAGTTACAAAAACTACTGAGAGTCGATCACCATAATTGCGATAATATAAAGTGCTGTTCTGTTTGCTGTTACAAATCTTCTTGTGCTTATAGGTGTTTCCGCTTACCCAAATCCAACTACCGATAAGCTCTATAAGAACCTGGTCCAGGACAATAAGCTTGCTGATTACTTCAGGGTAAATGATGAAATCTTTCTCCTGCTCCTCATTATCAAAGGAGAAGCCTCTTATCCTTAAGGATCTGTTGGTACTCGGCGTTAATTTGCTGCATGGTCAGTGTGTCGCCTCCTTTATCGGGGTGATACTGCATAGCGAGCTTCTTGTAGAGTTGTTTAACGTCCTCTATCGAAGTGCAATTAATAAAAAAGTTAGGTTTCATAAGAAAAAACAGTTTTTACGGTGTGGCCTCATAATCAACAAATAAACTTCTGCTTGACAAACATACTATCAACAGATTAGGAAATTTTGAAAAACAACGTAATTCGTTGCCGACTCGATAGCTACGTAAAAATCAAACCATTATAAAAAGATTTCCGCCCGATTCTCTCAATTTCATGTGGGGCTGGTGGCACCACTTCTTTAAATCGCAAAACCCGTAAGATCAACGTCTTGCGGGTTTTTGTTTTGAATGGGGTGACGGATTCGGTGATGGATTGTCTGGGATTAATGATTTTTCGATTCAAGTTTTGCCTGCCAATAGCAGGGAGTTTCAAGGCAAAGTATTATCAGATTTATCGGGGAGGCAAGTGTAGCGTTTAGAAAAAGAAGTATATTTATTCAACATTTTTTTAGTCCAATTTGTAAATCAGATTGTCATATAATACTAAATATCTCTTCATGAAAAACAGAAAATCAAAGCTCATTTGTATATTTCTTATTCTCTTTATTTCTGCTCATGGAACCCTCTATTCGCAAAATAAAGACTGGACTCACTTCAGGGGTAGTAATCTGAATGGCCTTGCTGAAAAAGATAACATTCCTCTGAAATGGGATGACTCTGTAATAAAATGGAAAACTAAAATTCATGATATGGGTTATTCATCTCCTGTTATTTTCAACAACCAGGTGTGGGTTACAACTGCAAAATCGAACGGTAAGGAACTATATGCTGTTTGTCTCGATTATAAGACAGGTAAAATAATATTTGATATTTTGGTTTTTACCCCTGAAAGTATCCCTGGGAAACACTCACTAAACTCTTATGCCTCCCCAACACCAGCTATAGAAAAAGGCTATATTTATGTTCATTATGGCAGCATGGGAACGGCCTGCATAAACACAAAGGATGGTTCAATAGTTTGGAAAAATACTGAATACAAATGCCGTCATGTGCAGGGACCTGCTTCTTCTCCCGTAATATATAAAAACCTTGTTATCCTTCACTTCGAAGGAACTGATGTCAGATATATTGTGGCTCTCGATAAGTCGAACGGAAAAATGGTATGGAAGACAGACAGACCTGCAGAGCCATATATGCAAATAACTGAAATAGGAAGGAAAGCATATACCACTCCACTCATTCTTAATGTAAAGGTTCGGGATATGATGATATCCAATGGATCTGCTGTTTGCATTGCCTATGATCCAAATAACGGCAAGGAGATCTGGCGTGTTCTTAACGGAGCTGAATCTACTGTGGCTATGCCAATTTCCGAAAATGGAATAGTTTACTGGTATGCCGGCTATATGGTTGGAAGTGATGGAAGTAAATATACTGAATTACTGGCGGTTAATCCTGATGGTTCAGGAGATATTACAGGGACAAATGTATTATGGAAGAAGCATGATGAGCTTTCAAGAAATCAAAGCCTGACACCTGTAATAAAAGACGGGTTAATTTACACTGTAAATACCAGGAATATACTTATGTGTATTGACGCTGCTACAGGAGAAGAGGTTTGGTCTACGCATGTAACTTCCAATTTTGATTCCTCACCTTTGTATGTAAACGGCAATGTCTGGTTTTTCTCTGTGAAAGGTGATGTCCTGGTTATTAAAGCAGGACGCAAATACGAGATTGTTGCTGAAAACCAGATGGATTCAGGAATATGGGCTACCCCGGCAGTATTAAGAAATTCGATAATAATTAGGACACAAAACTATTTATATAATATAGGGTTATAAATTTATCTTGCTTCTGCAAATATTTTTTCTGAAATTGTGACAGGTGTATAGTATATAATCTTACTTTCCTAGAAAAATATAGCACAATTAAATTTGACATAATTATCGAAACGAAGAGAGTTGATAAAGAAAAATTAATGAAACTAATTGTGTCACTGGAATATAATCCAGCTAAGAAAATTTTACGACTGATTACAATGTTTTGATATTTTAATAATATTAAGATATAGCATGATTAGATTCACTGATGTTGAACTGAGTTTATTTAGGTTTCTTCGATTCCTATAAGCATCCTCAGGATCTATTTAACTTTTTATGTTACAGTAGATTTCCTAGCTTTTGACTTCTGAATTAACGAACTTCTTTTGTGAGATCTGAATCTCAAAAGAATTGGTAACCATTCAGAATCGACAAGTGTATTATTATTGATAGCACCATTCCCTTAAATCGCAGAACCTGTAAGATCAACATCTTGCGGGTTTTTGTTTTTAAGG
>JGI24132J36420_10001007_pt1 | contig 13046 bp, 12 predicted proteins | sample BarGraNGADG00212_3_FD_36420 | JGI IMG/M metagenome (IMG submission 36420) | reverse complement strand
ACCGGCACCAATATTGATGCAACTAACTATCCAAAGATCATAACGACTAATCANGCCGAACTACGTAAAATTGTTCGTCGCGAACGCAAGGTAGAACTCTGTTTTGAAGGCTTCCGCTATGATGACCTTACACGTTGGGGTATATTAGTGAAAGCATTGAACCAGCGAAAAACTTATGGTCGTGCTGAAAATTATACCGCCCTGGCTGCATCGAATGTACCTGTAATTGATGAAGACGGACTTGTAACATTCCCATTTGCTGAAGATCTGTTTGGTTTGAGCAATGAAGTTAGAAAGTTGAGATTTTACGAACAATTTGGTACTATCACAGAGAAATTTAATTTAATGCCAATTCCACTGGGAGAAATACAACTTAATCCGAATCTAACGCAAAATCCGGGTTATTAATCTGAACTTTTAAAAATTAATTAAACACGCTCATTGCAAAATATGTTAATATAAAAACAATTAGATTATGAAAAAATCAATTATCTGTTCTTTAGTATTTGCCTTTTTATTTGCGGGTTCCGCTTTTACCCAAAACAGTAATCAAAGCGAAAACACTATAATAAAAGCGAATGTAGATTTTTCTCAAAAATTACAACTCTGGGATGGTTTTGGAGTAAACTATGTAGAGTTGGCCCAATCCACTGATCCAATAACCGATCCCCAGGAATACGGTGGTTTCAGCCTGTTAACCGAAGAAAAGAGGCAGAAAATCGTCGACATGATTTTCGGAACCGAGGGCTTGCAGCCCGAAATCGTAAAGATGTTTTTTGACCCGTTTCAACAAAAGCAACCCGGTGGAACTTTCGACCATGAGAGTACAACAAAATGGATGCGCTATTTTGTGCATGAGGGTATTAAGAAGACAAAGGCAAGAGGTGGCGATAACATAAATATTATTACAACTCTTTATGGCCCTCCGGCGTGGGCTACTAAGCAGAACATTTTGCGTGGTCGCGATCTGGATCCGGCTCAGTATGAAAATCTGGCTAAATACATGATCTCATGGGCCCAGTATTTAATTGAAAAAGAAAAACTTCCTTTAAAATATATGTCGTTGCACAACGAGGGAGACTCTCCTAATCGCTGGCCTCTTGATGGCAGCCATGGCAACNTAGGCAAGGGAGCTGACTACAATGCCTTTTGGCGTCCATGGGATGTAGCNCATTTTCTCGATTTCATGCCTCCCATGATTAAAAAGGCTGGTTTGGATGTGGGTTTAACTCCCGGTGAATGCACAACCTGGGCCAGTTTTGCTTCAGGCTTTTACCAGTGGGCTATTAACGATAATCCTCAAGCAATAAAGAATATTGCACTTATCACGAGCCATGGCTTTGGAGAAGGTAATGCGATTAATTCTCAGGTAAATGACTTACTTCGGATTAAACGTCCCGACCTTCACTCATGGACAACCTCAATGACCTGGGGTAATAAAAGAATGCCTAATGATTATGATTTTGTCAATCTTATACGTCGTAATATTTACGATGCTAAGGTTAATGCAATAATCCCATGGGCCTGTATCCAGACCCTTACATGGGTAGGTGGCGACCCAAATCCCGGAACAGTTTTCTTCGTAAGTGCTGATGGGAACTATGAAGTTAAACCGCAATATTATTATTATAAACAGTTGACACGTGCCGGCAAACAAGGAATGACAGTTGCCACGGTCAAAGTTGAAACAGTAGGTGATCAGGGAGTAAATTTAATTGCCTTCGCTGCGAATAATACAAAAAATCCCGATGCTTTTATTGTGCTGAACTTCACAGAAAATCCAAAAAAGATTGATTTAACTGTAACCGGATCGAAAGGGAAGGATTTTAAAGCAATCAGAACCAGTTCATCAGAAAAGTATTCTGAAGCAGGCTCATTCTCGCTTACCGATGGAAGAATTGTATATGATGCACCCGCAGGGTCAATCACTACATTTTTTGCAAAATAATTTTAACAGTACAAGATATATCCTTATTGATAAATAATTTCTATAATTCATGACATAAATGGTAAAGGTGAAGGTAAAATACGGATAGTTTAGTTGGGAATTATTTAGTATTTAAAGTTATGAAGCCGGCTTCTGAATAATATTGGATGGAAGCGCTGGCTTCATAACATATAATTGGTTTTATTTTAAAAGGTTATAAACCGAATGTACAATTCTGTAATAAAAACAAAATGCTAACGTGTTGATTCTCTAACAACAAGAGATGTCTCCAGAACGATATGTCTATTATCCCATTTGGTGAATTTCCTGTTTAACTGCAACAATAATAATTCCGCAGCTTTTTTACCTATCTCGGCTATGGGCTGTGAAATAGTGGTAAGTGAAGGATCAACTACTGAGGCAAATGAATCATCTGTAAATCCCATAACTGAAATATCAGTTGGTATCTTAACTCCCCTCTTTTTAAGAACCTTCATCACCCCAATTGCAACACTATCGCAAATACAAAAAATTGAATCAGGTAGTGCAGGAAGTTTTAGCATTTCTTCTGCCGCTTTTATACCGCTTTCAATTGAAAAATCGCTTTCAAATATCCACTCTTCCCTGATCGGTAGATTATTTTTTTGTAAACAGTCGATATAGCCTGTCTTTCTTTGTTTGCACAACAAAAGGGTCTTGGGTCCGGATATATGAGCAATATTCCGGCATCCTCTTTGAATGAGATATTCAATAGCTTCATAAGCACCCTTATAGTCATCAACAGTCACGCTTGGAAGGTCCAGATCAGTTGTCACTCGATTGAACATGACCACAGGCAGCCCTTTTTGAATAAACTTTTTAATATGATCGTACTGATTAGTATGCTTGGAAAGAGAGATCAGCATCCCATCTACCCGGCTTTTCAGGAACGAATTAACACTAATCAATTCTGCATCAAAAGCTTCATTTGTCTGGCAGGTCATTACATTGAATCCTGCTGCGGATAAAACTTCCTGGATTCCGCCAATAGCAGTAGCATAAAAAGGAATTTGAAAAGAGGGGATTATAACACCTACATTAAATGATTTGTGTTCGCGGAGGCTTTTGGCAATTACATTAGGTTCAAAATTAAGCTTTTTGACCAACTCAAGGACACGGCGTTTTGTTTCTGAATTAACATCATAGGTATCACGGAGTGCCCGCGATACGGTAGATTTTGAGAGATTTAGCTCCCTGGCTATATCATTGATTGTCAAACGATTTTCGTTTTCCATCTAATTACTTGGTCCCGTTGAATAAGAACCTGTTTTCTGACAAATTAATTAAAAATAGAAATTATAAAAATTCTCCGGTATCGTTCCCGACGGTTTTTTCAAAGATAATGTAAGCGAGTGTTACTTTTGTTTAAATTAGTAAATAAAATAAATTACTTGAAGAAAAAATCTATTATACTGCTGGTCGTATTTTCAATAGTTGCTATTATATCTTGTAATCAACCCAGGGATCATATACTATATATCAATTCTTATCATAAAGGGTACAAACCTAGCGATGCAACAACAAAAGGAATAATTGACAACCTGCCGGGAAAGGAGTTTGATCTGAAGGTGTTATATATAGATTCCAAGCGCCAGACATCTGATGAATCCCTTTTCGTAAAGATTGATTCGATAAGACGTTTTATTAGTGATTTCAAGCCAAAGGTTCTTATTGTTTCTGATGATTATGCAGTAAAATATCTGGTTAAACCATTCTATGACAAGTCAGACATACCAATAGTATTTTGTGGTGTCAACTGGTCTGCCGATCAGTATAATCTTTCCAGGTCACATATTACCGGGATGCTTGAAGTTGTACCTCTTAGGGAAGCGCTTATGTTCATAAAGATGTATTATCCGAATGCAAAAAAACTAACAGTGCTATCAGAAAACTCTCTTTCAGAAAAGAATAATACCAGTCTGCTCGATACTTTATACATAAATGCAGGCTTTAAAACATCCTACCTTCTTGTTGATGATTTTGATAATTGGAAGAGGATGTTCCTGAAAGCTAATGAGGAGGCAGATATCATATATTTGCCGACTAACGGGGCAATAAAAGGGTGGAATGATTTGGAAGCACAAAAATTTGTGAAGACTAATATGATAAAACCACTTTTTACCTGCGACGACTTTATGATGCCATATTGTATTTTCGGATTTACAAAAGTACCGATCGAACAGGGAATCTATGCAGCGGAGACTGCCAAAAGAATTCTGAAAGGGTTATCACCTTCTCAAATTCCTATGGAGCGCAACAAACAAACCGAGACATGGTTTAATCCAAAACTCGCACAGATTATTGGTTTTGCACCTGACTCCTTTTGGATTAGTAATAGTCGCTTAATTATTGATAAGTAATAAAAGAAAAAAATAAACGTAAAACAGATGACTAATTTAGAAAACATAAAAAACATTACTGTTTTAGGAACAGGAAATATGGGTCCGGGAATAGCATTTCTTTTTGCACGTGAAAATTTTAATGTGGCAATGTGGGGGCCGTCAGATAAAGATGTAGAATCTGGAATTCAGAATTTTAAAAGAAATCTTAATGATATGATGCATGAAGGACTTCTTGAAAGTTCCAGTGCAGACAAGATCATCTCCATGATAAAAGTTACAAATGATCTTTCTGTTGCAGCAAAAAACGCTCATTTTATTGTAGAAGCAATACCCGAACAGCTGGAACTTAAGCAGGATATGTTTGTAAAACTCGAAGAGATATGCTCACCACAGACAATTTTTGCATCCAATACCTCAACCTTACTTCCTACCGCACTTTCTCATAAAATAATTCATAAAGAGAGATTAATTGTTACACATTTCTGGAATCCTGCCCATCTTGCCCCTCTTGTTGAAGTGTGCGGAAGTCCTGATACTTCAGTTGATGTAATAAATACTACAATGGATTTGCTCAGAAAAATCGGTAATGAACCCGTCCTGATCCGTAAAGAAATTCTGGGGTTCATAGGTAACCGTATTATGCATGCTATGAACCGGGAAGCCCTGGCATTAATTAGTAACGAGGTATGCGATCCTGAAGATATTGATAAAGTGGTGTTGTCAAGTTTTGGGCCTCGTTTTGCAAACCTGGGACCTATGGAGTACCTCGATTTCAGTGGTCTCGACCTTATAAAAAATATCCAGGGTTATCTCTATTCTGATCTTGACACCACAAAAGGTGTACTTCCGATAATTGATAAACTTGTCTCTGAGGGAAATCTTGGAATAAAAACCGGAAAGGGATTATTCAACTGGTCGAAGAAAGAGAATAACATTCGCGAAAATCGTGATAAAGAATTCATACGCAGAATAAAAGCAAGAATCAAGGCAAATTTTCACATGGTAATTGGAGTCGGAAATCCCGGTAAAACGATTTTATAAATATATTAACTTTACCTTATGGAACTATATACTCTATTATTGCTTCACAAACTTGAAGAATCGTTCGGATATTATGATGTCCAAAGTGGAAGACAAATAGCAAGTATTAAAACCAGACCGTTTCCGCACGAAATTTGTCTGGATCCTCAACGTAAAAAAGTATATATTGCTGAGATGGGAGTCAGAGGTATTGAATCGATTGGCTCTGGAGGCCATACGATTTCAGTGTTCGATATCAAAACCCATCGTCTGGTAAGCGTTATTGATACCGGGCACTACGACAGACCACATGGAATTACGACCTATGGTAATAAGTTATTTGTTACCAGCGAGAGTACAAAAAATCTTTTAATATATAACCTGAAAACTGAAAAACTTATTAATGCAGTGTTTCTGGGCCAGGAGTGTGCTCATATGGTAAATGTAACTGCCGATGGCAAAACTGCTTATACTGCAAATATATGGTCGAATAGCCTGACAGCCATCGATATTGAAAACTATAAGGTATTGCACAATATTCCCGCACCTGAAAGACCTGAAGGTATGGTCTTTTCCTCTGACGGAAGTTTGATTTATTGTGTTTGCCGGGAAGCAAAGGTTGTAGCTGTTATTGACCGCGAAAACGCAAAAATGGTAGATAAAATCGAAACCGGTCATGGCCCGGTCCGTATTGTAATATCTCCCGACGGCAAAAACTTATGTATCCCGTTATTCCATTCAGCTTCAGTTCAATTAGTTGATACTGTTACAAGAAGAGTATCCAAAACAATTACAGTTGGCCCTCATCCGGCAGGAATATGCCTCTCCCCCGATGGTAAACTGGTCTTTATTTCCTGTGAAGAAGAGAATATCGTGTATGTACTTGATTTTAATACTCTTGAAATACTGAATAAGATTAAAACTGGCAATGGTGCCGATGCAATGGTCTGTCTTTTCTCCTCAGAAGTGGAGTAACCCGGATATTAAAACATAATCAATTCATTTATAAAATATTTTTGCTTATGAAAGCACTGGTCCTTGAAGAATATAACAAATTTGTTTATAGAGATTGGCCTGAACCTGAGATAGCAGATGATGAAGTACTGGTTCAGGTTAAAGCAGTTGGGATATGTGGAAGCGATGTTCACGGTATGGACGGTAGTACCGGACGTCGAAAACCTCCTATAATTATGGGTCATGAAGCAGCCGGAGTGGTAGTTAAAATTGGCCCGGAAGTGAAATACTGGGAAATAGGTAACAGAGTAACCTTCGATTCCACAATATACCCTTTAAACGACTGGTATACACTAAAAGGTTTGTACAACCTTAGCGATAACCGTATGGTATTAGGCGTATCACCTGGAGAATACAGACGACATGGAGCTTTTGCTGATTATGTTAATGTTCCTCAGCACATTTTATATAAATTACCCGATGGAGTAACATTTACTCAAGCTGCTATGGTTGAGCCTGTGGCGGTCGCTGCCCATGCTGTCGGTCTTGCCGGTGTTGGCTGGAATGATAGTGTGGTGGTGGTGGGTGCCGGAATGATCGGACTTTTTGTAATTCAGGTCCTGCGATCGAAAGGTTGTGGAAAAATTTTTGTCATTGACCTTGAAGCGGACAGACTGGATCTTGCAAAAAAACTCGGTGCTGATTATATATTTAATGCCAGAGACTCCAACATCAAACAGGGTATACTTGATCTGACCTCAAACAGAGGTGCAGATCATGCATTTGAAGCTGTAGGGATTGAATCTACTGTTGAGACTTCCATAGATTCAATAAGAAAAGGAGGTACTGTAACGCTTGTAGGAAACCTCTCCTCTTCTATCAGGTTACCTCTCCAGGCTGTGGTAACTCGACAGATCAGGTTACAGGGAAGTTGCGCTATATGCGGTGAATACCCTGCTGTCCTCGATATGATTGCACGCAATAAGATTGATGTGGATTCACTTCTGTCAGCCGAAGCGCCTTTATCTGAAGGAGCTGCGTGGTTCGACAGGTTATCTAAAAAAGAACCGGGATTGATCAAGGTAGTTTTAATCCCTTAAGAAATCACCCTGATAATTATTAATTTAAAATGAGTAATAAATTAAAAACTGCTCTGGTTGGTCTGGGAAAAGTGGCTGATTTACATGCAACAGCACTTAAAAAACTCAAAGAATCTCATTTTACTGCTGTCTGCAGTTCAAAACAGGAAAAAGCCGACACCTTTGCAGCAAAGTACAAAGTTAAAGCCTATACCGATGTATATGACATGGTTGTCAAAGAGAAGATCGATGTGGTAATAATTTGCACTCCACACCCGTATCATCGCAAACCAACGATGGAAGCAATTGAAGGAGGTTCAAATGTCCTTATTGAAAAACCTTTTGCCTCCTCTCTTGATGATTGTGATGCAATGCTTGAAGCAGCCAAAAAAAATGGGAAGCAGATCGGGGTTATCTGCCAACGTCGCTGGTACTCTCCTGTACTAAGGGCTAAGGCTGCTATTGAGGCTGGTAAAATAGGCCGGCCTGTTTTTGGAACTGTTAATATGCTTGGATGGCGCGATGAAAAATATTATAATAGCGATCCTTGGCGTGGCACATGGGATGGCGAGGGAGGAGGAGTACTTGTCAACCAGGCTCCTCATCAGCTTGACCTTCTGCAATGGTTCATGGGTGAAATTGATGAGCTATACGGAGTCTGGTCAAACCTGAATCATCCATATATTGAGGTAGAAGATACCGCGAATGCCATAATTAAATTTAAAAGTGGTGCAGTCGCAAATATTATAGTCTCAAATTCTCAAAAACCGGGTATATATGGTAAAGTTCATGTCCATGGAGAAAATGGTGCTTCAGTTGGTGTCCAGACAGATGGAGGCGCAATGTTTATTGCCGGCATGTCCAACATACTTGAACCACCGGTAAATGATCTCTGGACAGTACCAGGAGAAGAACAGCTCCTGAAAAAATGGATAAAGGAAGATTCGGATTTTTTCCTCTCATTAAAAAATCCGATGGAATACTACCATGAAAGACAGATTGAAGATTTCCTTCAATCGCTGATTAAAGGCCGGAAGCCACTTATAACTGGTGAAGACGGTAGGGTTACCGTTGAGATATTTACCGCTATATACCGTTCAACCCGTGATAAGAAACCAATAAAGTGGCCTCTTAATCCGGAATTCAGAAATGATTTCGATGGAAGATTATCAAATTAATTACAAACCAGTAAATTACATTAACCCATGCCACTATTAATTGTCGGATTAGGTATTGTTTTATTACTGATCCTGATAGTAAAATTTAAATGGAATGCATTTTTTGCACTCCTGGTAACCTCATTAGTTGTTGGATTGGTTAACGGTATGAACCTGATGCAGGTTCTTGATTCTGTGCTTACCGGTATTGGAGGAACTTTGGGGAAAATAATCCTCATTCTCTGTTTCGGTGCCATGCTCGGAAAACTAATTGAGGAGAGCGGAGCTGCACATACCATTACTTACAGACTTACAGACCTGATGGGATTGAAAAATGTTCAGTATGCTATCCTCATTACAGGTTTTCTGGTTGGTCTTCCTATGATGTATAATGCCAGTTTTCTGGTTCTGATTCCACTTATCTATACTTTCTCAACTACGTCAAAACTGCCACTATTATACCTTGGGATTCCACTCTCTGCCTCCCTCTCAATAGCTCATGCATACTTACCTCCTCATCCGGCTCCGACATATGTTTCTCTGATTTATGGCGCAAATATTAACTATGTATTACTTATAGGATTAGTCCCTGTAATACCTGCCTGCTTGCTCGCAGGAATTGTATTGTCAAAATTTTTCAGGAAACTGAAAGTTACTCCACCCAAAGAATTACATCAGGAGCATGTGTTTAAAAAAGAAGAATTACCTGGTTTAGGTGTGAGTGTAATTGCTGCATTAACACCTGTGGTTCTGATGCTGATTGGGGCTGTGGTTGACATGATTTTAGGACCTGCCCCTCCTAAAGAGGAACTACTGGCAAGGGGTTTACCTACGCTCACTGCTTTTTATCAGCAGATACTTGATTCAAGAGGATTAAGTCAAGGGGGTTCAAAACTGTTTTCATGGATTATTACAGTGATCAAGTTTCTGAGTGATGCCAACATTGCTCTTATGATGGCTGTCTTTATTGGAATCCTTACGTTGGGTCTGCGCAATGGGAAGAAGATGGATGATGTGATGAAAAGTATGGGAAAGGCAGTTGGATCAATTGCCATGATCATACTTATTATTGCAGCAGGTGGCGCCTTCTCTCAGGTGTTAAAAGACAGTCAGGTAAATGATTTTATCCGTTCTATTGCCGGCGGCTTGCACTTTAATCCATTGATACTTGCGTTTTGTGTTGCTGCCCTTCTCCGACTGGCAGTCGGTTCAGCTACCGTGGCAACAATGACGGCAGCTCCAATTATGGTGCCGATTGCTCTGCAGACCGGAATATCTCCCGAACTCATGGTACTCGCAACTGGTTCTGGTAGCCTGATGTTTTCTCATTTTAACGATATCGGTTTCTGGATGTTTAAAGAATATTATAATGTTAGTATAAAACAGACTTTTCTTATCTGGACAGTAATGGAAAGCATTGTTGGTGTAATTGGACTTATTGCTGCTCTTTTATTGTCACTTTTTATTACATAGAGGTATCTTTGACCTTGGCTTCCCCCCTTCGCAACCCGGCATCTCTTAATAAAAAAACTCCCGTATAATTCCAATCTTTTCTATCATAGCCAAGTCGCTTTCGTTCTTTAAAGTACTCACCTACATGATCCCATCTCTTATCTTTTTATCTAAGATTATTCTCAGGTTAAAAAAAACTGCCGCTTTTTGTCACGACAGGTTTCATTACGTACAAAACTTCTTTTTAAATTCTGAACTTTTGTCTTTTGTCTTTATCCCGGTTCTTTTGTAAACAACTGATTACGGGAATTCGTAGACAGGCTTTTTAGAAGATAAGCCAATGTTGCACTAATGCCTGCAATCAGAACCGGTTGGAGATGGGGCCAGTCAAGCAAATTGCCGAATCAAAAAAGAAAGGTTCAATGAGCCGAGCAGAATGGGAAATGTTAAATGAAGATAAAATTTCCAAATATTCTGCTGAGGTCGATTTTGATTTTATGTTTGATGTAAAAAGCTATATAGATAAAAGGGATTCAGATTTTTACCTTCATGTCTTTGTGTATCACAACGGTGCAGAATCTTACTATGGTGTCAGGGGATTCCGTGGTTCGCTAAGGGTCTGAAAAAGCTTATTCGCGTCCGTATCCCGGGACTATAGAAGGCTTACTCAAAAAAACAAAATGGCATGAATTTTGCTGATTAATAGTTACTTATACTTAGCTGTTAACCTTTTGCAATTTGTAATTAGATTAAACCTAAAATCTAAAACAATGAATAATAGGATCCGACCTCTGATTTTTATTCTTGCCGTGATCGCCTTCTTGCCAGCATCATGTAAAAAAGCTGATTCTCCTTTGAACTACTTAGAGAAATCTGACTATAATTACATCAATCAGCTTCATGTTTCAGGCGATTATCTNTGGATTCTTTCTTCAAGCCCAAGTCCTTATGAGTCTTACTTAATTATTTTACCACCATATCAGTTATCGGTAGTCAACATGTTGAATGATCAATTGCTTTCAAATAGAAGAATACCAGCAATATCCAGGATTGACTTAGACAAAAATAAAACTCCATACCTTGGTACATTTGATAATAGAGTCCTTAAAGTAAATAAGGATCTGTCGTACGACCAACTTCTGGAAATTCCTAAAATAAATTATATTCAAAAAATGCTGTTCGATAATGAGAACAGGCTGTGGGTTGCAACTTCTACAGGAGGGCTCTTTTTTTATGATGGTAGTGATACAACCAGATATAATACTGCCAATTCGATATTAACATCTAACAGTGTCCAGTGGCTGACAATGGATTCAGAATCAAACATTTGGTTTATNCAGGGAACTGAATTATTTAAAATTGATAAAAACCTGATAATTTCAAAAGACCCGAGTGTGCTTCCGATTACTAACCCGGCCTCTGCAATTTTTATTTCTGCCGATAAGAATAATTCACTTTGGGTATCGAAATGGGACAGGTTTAATCACCGACTATTCAAAAAAGATCCGAATGGTCCATGGACTGAAATTAATCCTCCCGCTTCAGCTGCTAAAAGGCCAATAAAATTTATTAAAGCCGATAATAACGGGACGATTTGGATTGCCTATTCTGATTACCCTAAAGATGTCATTGCATATTACGATTTAAACAAGTGGGTAGAAATTCAAATTCCGTTGGATGAGGTAAACATCCTCGATGCTGTGACATATAAAAATAAGCTCATTCTTGGAACGTCCAAAGGGATTTACACCATGGCACTGGATTAATGGCGTGGTTTCGAAATAGCTAAGTGACAAATCCATGATTGCACCATGTGGCATAAATTGTGGTACCCGCATGGCCTTTCTAAGAATAAAAAACAGAGGATCAGCTACAAGTATTCACCGGTACAATTGTCTTGTATGCTCACATGATCTAAAGAAATGAGGAGAATCAAATCATTTATACAACTGATGTCAGTTGTCACATTGTTTTGCTACCTGTATTCCTGTAATGGTGGCCCTTATCAGGTTAAACAGTTCCTTATAAAAGTTGACAGTATTCAGGTTCCAGGTGTGGTTACCTCCAATACTCCTTTTGATATAGCCTTTTTTGGTACGGTCGGGAACAACGGATGTTTTCGTTTTGAAGCATTCAGGCAGAATTTTAATAATAACGATATTTATATAGAGGTTTTGGGAAGTCTCGATTATCCGGCAACAGTATGCCCTGCAGTTATGGTTTATCTCGATGGTCGAAAGTTAAGTATGACTGTCGCTTCACCCGGGATATACAATTTAAAGATAGAACAACCTGATGCGAATCCGCTTATTAAACAAATTACTGTCAATTAGCTAAAATCTGACCGGTACAATGAAAGAACTTGAGTATATACATTTCAAAAGCAGAGAAGAGCTTCGGGAATGGCTTCATCAAAATAATTTGCTTTCGTTGGACAATTGTCCTATATTTACGGACAAATATCCATATCCTGAATATGAAAAGGCAAGCAATTACAAAGACATTTGGTACTAAGAAGGTAACAGTGAGCCATTTAGTTGCAAAGAATGAAGTTGCGAAGGGTCGTCGTGCGAAAACTAATGTTTCACAAAATTTAAATGCAAAGCAGATTGTTTCTGAACCCTTTGCAGCAGATTATGTAATTCCGGGGAAAAGATTATCAAATGTTAAAATTGTAAAAGACGATCATTTAAAGTTAGAGCAATTAAACAGAGCTTTACAGACTTATGCTATGAATTTAGAAATTGATAGTCCTGATTTTATCCACGAAACCGGGATTAGTTTTACAGATTTTTTATCTGATAAACTTATTCTGGTTAAGCTAATAAGAAAAGGAATTCCATACTCAATATTTAAACTTATACTAAATATTACACCTTTCTCTCTAAATGATTGGGCAAATTATTTGGACATATCAGTTAAATCACTAATAAGATATCAGCAGCAGGATAAAACATTCAAACCTGGTCAATCTGAAAAGATAATTGAACTGGCTGAGGTTAATAATTTAGGGCTGGAAGTTTTTGGAAACAATGCCAAATTCAGGAGATGGCTGGAAACGCCGAATTATTCCCTT